>Ga0187878_1000047_pt1 | contig 135643 bp, 108 predicted proteins | sample June2016WEW_17_1_FD_132979 | JGI IMG/M metagenome (GOLD analysis project Ga0187878, IMG submission 132979) | Peatland microbial communities from SPRUCE experiment site at the Marcell Experimental Forest, Minnesota, USA - June2016WEW_17_150 | ecosystem: Environmental > Terrestrial > Soil >... | reverse complement strand
TCGCCGCCTTCACGGCTCAGTGGAACGAGGGCTCAACGCCCTTCCACTGGGTCAAGACCGCCGACCAGATCCTGGCCAAAGCAGTGCGCAAGCCGTCAACGATTGGCGAATCGGGACACTAGCAAGCCTGGAACGCCGGGTTGCACAAGGTCGGGCTCGGCGTGGGTTTCCGAGTTGGTCTCGGGGTGGGTCGAACCGTCGGCCTCACCGTTGGCGTGCCACCGGCGCCACACGGGACGCCGACCTGGCATGGCGTCGCGCTGGGCACGAGTGACCCGGACGGACAGACCGCGCCCACGGGGCATAAGCTGGCCGACGGGCTGGCAGTCGGACTGGCGGACGGGCTTGGGGACGGGCTTGGGGACGGGCAGGCCGGGCCGGGGACGCCCACCGGGCATGTCGCAGTTGCAGACGGCGACGGCGCCGCCCCGGAAGCCCCCATGCCGGGCACCCGCCCCCCAAACGCAAACCAGCCGACCAGCAGGGTGATCAGGAGCGCGGCACCGCCAATCCGGAACCATGGCGTGCCTCGGCGGGAAAGCTGCGCGGACGACGTCGACACGGGCCCGATGGTCGACTTGCGTGCGCCGATGACTGTCGAGGTCGCCAGGGAAGCGATCGAGCCCGCGTGCCCGACTCCGAACTGCGAGTCCCCTGTGCCTCCCGGGCCGCGTGAGCCTCGAAGGCGGTGAGCCTCTTCCTGCGTCGGCACGAAAACGTCGAACACGCCCGCCGTACGGTCCTCCGGGGAGGTCACCGTCGGCGGCCCACCAACCGCCGCCCGCGCCTCCAAAGCAGGTTCCAGGCCGCCGCTGCGCACCATGGTGGCGAACTGTGCGGACTCGTCACGGGGCACCCGCGCAAAGGCGATGCCGCCGGGATGGCGAATGCGCACCAGGGAGGCATCCCAATCGAGAGCCGCCGGCTCCACCTCGAGCGCCCCGTGCCTCAGTGGGCGCAGCAACTCGACATTGGGACCGGCGGAGACGAGCGGGATTCGGTGGTTGCGATGGACCGGCGGCTCGAGCGGTGCCTCGCGCTCGCTCGGCAGTCGGACCCTTCCGTCGACGCGCGCGTCCACGGCCGCCAGCTCCGCGGAGGTCGCAATCGTCGAGGCAATGGGGCGCAGCCGGGCCCAAGCGGCCTCCAGCCTCGCTCCGGCGCGCTCCATCGCGCCTTCGGCGAGCCGCAGCAGCGCAAAGCCGTCCATCGCGATAGAGGTCGTCGCCGAACGCCGCTCGATCGATGAAGATGCCCGGTCGTTGCCAGGTGGCTCGGAACGCGGTCGCGTCGAGCGGCCGAAGCTGGTCGCGCGGCGCATCTGCAGCGGCGCCACCAAGACCGGAGCCCGTGGCCACTGCGTTCCAGCAGTCAATGGTGGCTGACAGGACGACGAGGGCGGCCGCCACGATGTCGTCGCGCGTCTCGAGGTACTCGGTGCCGATTTCGAGTCGATCCGGTCTCGGCCGGATCAACAGCCCGGGCGAGTCGCGACGGTCCGCGATGAGCATGACCGCCGGCCCGTACAGCTCGCCGAAGCGACGGACGACGGCCCACGGGTCGGCGCTTCGACAGAACGCGTTGATGTGGGTCGAGTACCCGCGCAACTCGAAGAGCCCGCCGTCCGCGGCGCCGACGCCTCGCAGCCGACGAAGAAGCATCTCGCGCTGGTGGAGCGTGTCGTCCGCCAGGCGACTTGCGATCCCGAAAGCCAACCGTCGGGGCGGCGTGGCGGTTTCGGCGTGAGGGCCGTCCGCCGTCCAAACGGCTCCGTCTGCACGGACGCGAGCCAGCGGATCCTCGCCGAAGCCCCGGGCGCGAGCGTGCGGCACGACCGCTCCCAGGAGCGGCGCGAATGGCACCTGGCGGCCGTCGCGCCAGACGGCGAACTCCTGCTCGATGCCGGAGATCGAGGCGGGCGAGCCGGGATCCCGGGCCGCCAACGACCCGGCGACCCCGGCTACGGGCGCATCGAAGCTGCGAGCCTCCATCGAGGTTCGATGTTCTTGCTGGACCGGGCTTCTACTTCAGAGGCATCAGGGATTGTGCCCTCCGCCCAAGGCTCCCATCATGCCCGCCGGGTTGTTGAAGTTGTCTCCGGGGCTGGGTGGCGTGCCACCGCCGCCGCCACCACCTCCGCCGCCGCCCTGAGGGGCTTGCCCTGCGGGGCCTTCGCCGCCGCCCCCTCCTGTGCCCGAGGGCCCGGATGGGTATTGTGACCCGGGATCCAGTTGCGCCGAACCGCTACCGACCGCGCTGCCGGTGCCGCTCTCCATGCCCTTCTCGCCCATTGGTCCGCCTTCCGTGCTGTGGTCGTTGGCAGGTTCGGGGACTGACGCTAGGGAGCGGCTCGTGGCGCGTCAACGCAATGGCCGGCAGGCGCCACCGCAGAGTCACCAGCCGCGCCACCATGAATGAGCGGCGTCGACGAGGGCCAGCCAACGGCGCCGATGGGGTCGGGTACGTTACGTGGAGTCTGGTCGGGGCGAGAGGAGTGAGCCCGACACTATACGGGTGATCGTTCGGGGCTCGATTGACAAGCTGACCCGGCGGGCAGGCTAGTCTCAGGACTCCGCTGGCACACCCAGCCACAACTCGATGGCAACGCTGGGGGAGTGGGCTGAGCCCTGACCGCACTGGCTGTCAGTCGTTGGCGGCACCACAGGCTCACTCTTCGCGGCGTCATGCTACCTGGGCGCGTAGAGTGTGATTGGCGCTCGCGTGGTCTTGGGGTCGGCGGCAGGCTCAGAGCTGCCGAGCACAGGGGGAGTCGAGATGATGATCCAGCATCGACCCGAAGGGATCGTGCCGCATTCTCGTGCGAGCTTTCTATGCTTGACCAGCCTGCTCCCTGCTCTCGCCGTCGCGGCGTGTGTCGGAACCTCAGCCACGCTGGCGCCGAGCGGCGGCAAGCTTCCGGCGCGGTCGTTGGGCCCGACTGCGACGCCGGTTTCGAGTCCGACGCCGGCTCCATCCGTGTCCGCCTCGCCTGCCTCTCCCTTCAGCCCAACCGGATCGATGGCGATGGGACGCTCCGGCCACTCGGCGACGCTGCTCCTCGACGGTCGTGTACTCGTGGCGGGAGGCCAGGACGCAACCGGTGGGGAGTCGGACTCCGCCGAGTTGTACGACCCAGCAACCGGCGAATTCAGCCAAACCGGCCCGATGGTCTACCCGCATATCAGCCCGGCGGCCATCCTGCTGCGTGATGGCCGCGTCCTCGTCACGGGCGGTCCGCTGGGCACCGCGTTGAAGCGGGACTACTCGGCCGAGCTTTATGATTCTTCGACCGGCAAGTTCAGCCTGACGGGCTCCATGAAAGTCGCCCGCTCAGGCCAGGGCACGGCTCTCCTTCCAGACGGCCGCGTGCTCTTCGCCGGCGGCGCCACCACCCTCCTGGCCACATACCAGGGCAACTACGTCCCGGGCGCCGACATCGTTCTTGCCTCAGCCGAGCTGTACGACCCGAAGACGGGCAAGTTCAGCCTGACTGGCTCCATGACAACTGCTCGTGGGGACCCAACTGCGACCCTGCTCCCCGACGGCCGTGTACTGATCGCAGGAGGCTCGGTGCGAGCATCATCGGACGGCTGGAAGCCGACCGCCTCAGCCGAGCTGTATGACCCGAAGACGGGTAAGTCCAGCCCCACGGGTTCGATGACCGCCGCGCGTGTCGGCCAGACAGCCACACTGCTCCCCAGCGGCCAGGTCCTGATCGTTGGCGGCGAGGGCGATGCGGGCCCGCTTGCCTCGACCGAGCTGTACGACCCAAAGACGGGGCAGTTCAGCCGGACGGCCTCGATGACAACCGCACGTGAAGACCACACGGCGACGTTGCTCTCGGACGGCCGCGTCCTGGTCGCCGGAGGAGTTGACGCAGGCGGGGTCAGCAGCCCGTTGGCCTCTGCCGAGCTGTACGACCCCAAGACCGGGGAGTTCAGCGCGGCCGGCTCGATGACGACTGGCCGCGACAGCCCCAGTGCGACTCTGCTCCCGGACGGCCGCGTCTTGATCGTCGGTGGAGCTAACGGCTACACGGCCGGGCCGCATAGGAAGGTTGTCGCTCTCTCCTCAGCAGAGTTGTTCCAACCGTAGAGGCCTCGCCTCTGTGCCTCACTGCCGCGCGACGGGCCTCATGGCGTAGACGCCGACTACCCCGGGGCTGTCGGGATCGAGGAGCATCTCGCAGCCGACTTCGCCGGCCTTGATGAGATCGCTCAGGAACTGCGCCTCCGCCGGCGGGAGGCCGACGTAGATGACGCCCTGGCTGGTGGCGACAGGCGTGACCTCGTCCTCGCAGCCCTCGATCTCGAAGCGGCGGCGTAGCTCGTGGACGGGCACGTATGGGCGGCTCTTGATGAACCGGCGCATCTGGGCGAGGGTGCAGGTGTGGCGCGGCTCACCGGTCGGCTCCACGCCCTCGGCGCCCTCGGTACCCTCGGCCGACTGGGCTTTGGGCTGGTAGCCAGGCGCGGGTCGCGACCGGGTATCTCGGCGCGAAGGGATGGGTCGACCGCCGGGCGGGCGACCGCCGCTCGGCCGGCCGCTGATCGTACGGACGGCGTCCGCCTCGTTCGGGCCGATGTCGGCTCTCGGGGCGTCGGGGGGGAGTTGCGCGCCAGGCGCGACCGTCGTTCGGGGCGCGACCTGCCCCTCGGCTCCGGCCGGACTGCCGACCGCGCCTCCGCCGGGCCCCCCGTGGCGCCCGCGGCTCCTGCGCCTGGGACTCATCAGGCCCGCAACGCGGCGGCCTGCTCGGCCGCCTCGGCCGGCGCGGTGCCGGCCAGGACGCGTTCGGCGTAGCGTTCGGCGAAGCTGCTGGCGGCCTGCTCGGGCACGATGGCCTTGATCGAATCCCGATCCAGGCCGTAGCCGTACTTGATCGCGGCGATGTTGTCGTCGATGTACTTCTTGGGCAGCGCCTCACGCAGGTGCTGGTCCGTGAAATCCACGTCGCACACGCACAGCAGCCGGCCCAGCGCGATCATGTTGCCGAAGAGGTCGCGCCCGAACTTCTCGACGCCGAGCTGCAGGAAGGGGATCTCCTCGCCGCGCTCGCCCGGCTTGGTCAGGCCGATGTCGGCGATGACATAGTCCGCGATGAGATGGATCGGGCCGCGGTCGGCGAGGCGGAGCACGACGTCGGCGCACTCGACGACAAAGTTGGAGATCGGCTCGCGGTCGTACTCGAGGAAGGCCTCGCTCATGCCTCCCCGGACCGACGAGTCGTAGTCGAACAGGAGCGTCACCTCGTAGCCCATGACCGCCAGCAGGCTGGCCATGGTGTTGCCGATCACTCGAACGCCCTGACCCCCGACGCCGTCTATGACGATGGACTTGGCCGCCATTCGATCCTCCTGCGCCCTGCTCGCGCCTATTCGCCCGCGACGAGCAGAGGCTCGCCCTTGACGATGCCGGTCTGATTCGGTTCCAGGTGCGTCGAGCCAGGAGGCGCCGCCTTGTACGCAGTGCGGTAGTGCTGGAGCATCTCGTTCGCGCTGGAGAACCCGATTCGCCGGCCGTTGTTCTCGATGCACTGGCTGGCGATGTCGACGAACGAGAAGCCCGGCCACTCGATCGCTTCGCGGATCGCCTTCTTCATCGGCCCCTGGTGGTAGACCGTGGTCCTGGCGTAGTAGGCGTTCGGGTTGGTGTTGACCACGCCCTGCAGATTGATAGGCGTGTAGGTCGCGCCCGCCGGCGACGAGATCGTGTTCGTGCCCTTGGGTGTGGTCGGCCCGGTCTGGCCGCCGGTCAGGCCGTAGATCTCGTTGTTGTTGCACAGGACCGTGATGTTGGGATTGCGCCGGATCGAGTGGAGCAGGTGGTTGCCGCCGATCGAGGCCAGGTCGCCGTCACCGGACACGACGAGGACGTTCAGCTCCGGCCGAACTGTCTTGATCGCCTCGGCCACCGGCAGCGTTCGACCGTGGAGGGTGTACACGGACTCAAAGTTCATGTAGGCGCCCATCCGGCCGGTGCAGCCGATCCCGGTCACGAGAACGGTGTTGTTCTTGTCCAGGCCGAGATCGTCCATGACGGTGGCCAGCTGCTGCATGATCAAACCGATACCGCAGCCGGGGCACCAGATCGTGGGGAAGAGATCGGTCTTGAGCTTGTCCTTGACTGCCATGGCGGTGAACCTCTTCGGGGACGCGGGTCAGCCGGCCCGGGCCGCGCGGCTGCCGGCCGGCGACTCGGAGACCGACGGCGCGGGCTCTGCGGGAAGCATGCCGATCGCCTCGAGGCCTTCGCGGATCGCCTCGAGGCTCATTCGGCCGCCCAGCAGCGGCACGCGCTCGACACGTCGCAGGAGCATCCGCTCCACGACGTTGGCGTACTGCCCATCGCTGCCTTCGATGACGATGATCTTCTTGTAGCGCGCGGCGATCTCGGTCAGCTCCCTGTCCAGGGTGGGCCAGATCCGGATCGGTCGGAAGAGCGCGAAGTGAGCGGCCAGCGGCTGCGCGATGCGGCGGGTGATGCCGAAGGCGATCACCAGCGTCTCGGCGTCCTTGTTCCAGCCGTATTCGTAGAATGCGTACTTCTCCGCCACCTCGACCCGGTGCTCCCGGGACTCGTTGTACTGGCGGATGAACTCGTCCGCGTCGGCCGTGGCCGGCTCGCCGTCTGGGTACGTGGCCACGCCCGAGAAGAGCCTGATGCCGCCCGAGGCGAGAGGCTCGAGCGTCCGCGGGACCACCGGCAGGTCGATCGCGTCCAGGTCCGCCACTTCGTTCAGGTGGCCCAGGAATGCGTCGGATAGGAGGATGACCGGGCTCCGGCTCTCCTCCGCCGCGTTGAAAGCGTGGATCGTGTACTCGTAGCACTCGGCCACGGTGGAGGGATAGAACACGATGCTGGTGTAGTCGCCCGTGGAGCCGTAGCGAGTCTGATTGAGATCGCCCTGGCCGGGCATCGTCGGCATGCCGGTCGCAGGGCCCACGCGCATAACGTTGACGATCACGCACGGGATGCCGACCTTGTGGCCGTAGCCGATCGCCTCCTGCATCAGGCTGAAGCCGGGCCCGGATGTCGCCGTGAACGCCTTCGCGCCGGCCAGGCTCCCGCCCAGGATGGCGTTGGCGCTCGCGATCTCGTCCTCTTCCTGGAGGAAGCGGAACTCGGGATGGCTGGCCGCGTGGACGGAGGCCTGGGCCAGGATCTCGGACGACGGGCTGATCGGATAGCCGGCGAAGTAGGTCGCGCCGGCCTTCACCGCGCCGAGAAAAACGGCCTCGTTTCCCTGGACGAGTCGCTTGGTCATCGTCTGTCCCGTCCGATCAGGTCTGGTTGTCGCGGTCGACGTTCGGAGCGCTCTCCGCGTCGGTGATGCCGCGATGTGGATCTCTGCCGGCGACGGCCGGACCTCGGGCAACGTCGGGAATGTGCGGCGATGCCGTGTGACCGGCAGAAACGGTCTCCTGGGCCTCGACCTCGCGGGGAAGCCTGCCGTTCTCGTCGCGCTTGGGCAGGACCTCGATCGCGAGATCCGGGCAGTAGCGCTCGCACAGGCCGCAGCGGATGCAGTCCGTCGCTTCGATGATCGCGTCGTGGGTCAGGATGAGGCTGTCCTTGGGGCAGATCTCGACGCAGATGTTGCAGCGCTTGCACCACTCGTCGACCCACCTGATGTTGACGAAGTCGACGATGGTGGGGGCGCGGTGCGGACGTCTTTCGGGGGCGTACGGCGTAGTCGTGGCTGGATCTCCAGAGACTTGGCGGCTCCGGCGGGCGATGCCGGCTCGTGAAGTTTACGGAATCGAGCGCCCGGCCGCAGAAAGCTGATCAGTTCGGTTCACATCACGGGCGCGGACTACTGGACGCGCAGGACCGTCTTCGCCTTGGACCAGTGGCGCTCGAGCTGGTAGTAGTCGCGCTCCGGCGGGGCGAAGATGTGGACGATGACGGCGCCGAAATCCAGCAGCGTCCAGTGCGAGTTGGACCCGCCCTCGCGACCGATCGGTCGGACGCCCTCTTCGCGCAGCTTCTCGGAGACGCCGTCGCCTATGGCGCCCAGCTGGCGCTCCGAACCGCCCGAGCAGATCACGAAGTAGTCCGCCATGGAGGTGAGCTCGGACACGTCGAGCAGGACGATGTCGGCGGCCTTCTTGTCCTCGGCGGCATCGACGATCTTGCGGGCTATCTCGAGCGAGCTCAGGCGCAGGCCGCGCTGGCGAAGGGACTCCTCGATGACCGGTTCGGCCGAGGCGGCTTGGACCTCGGCGGCGGCCTCGTCGGCCTCGTAGGCGGCGGCCTCCAGATCGGCGAGAGCGTCCTCGGACGGCGCGGGCGCGGCGGCACGGGTGAGCGGCTTGCGCCGCCGCGGCAGGCCGTCCGGGCTGGGCATCGCGTTCGTCGAGGGCGTGGGGTCGGTCACTTGGGGCAGTCCTCCGAGGAATTGTCCGAACGATACAGCCGATGGTCGCAGATGTACGCCTCCACGGCCGGCGGTACCAGATAGCGAATGGAGCGACCTGCGGCGGCTCGGGCTCGCACGGCCGACGCGGAATGAGCCAGCGGGACGGTCTCCACCGGGACGATCCGACCGGCTCGGTCGCCGAAGCGGGCCGCCAACTCCGGGGCCGTCGGCAGCGGAGTGCCCGGGCGCGGGACGACCGCCAGCCGGCACAGCGAGAGGATGCGGTCCGGGTCGTGCCAGCTCGGCAGGCCGGCCAGGGCTTCGGTCGAGAGAATGAAGAAGAGTTCCCGGGCCACTCCCTGTCGAGCCGCCTCGCCGGCAAGGGCCGCCAGAGTGTCTGCAGTGTAGGAGGGGCCCTCGCGCTCGAGCTCGATCCGGCTTACCGCGAAGGTGGGATTGCCGGCGATGGCCAGCTCCACCAGGGCGGCGCGATCCTCCGCCGGCGTGATCGACAGGCCGATCTTGTGTGGCGGAACCGCCGCGGGGACGAACAGCACGCGATCCAGCGAGAGCGCCTCGCGGACCTGCTCGGCGATGACCAAATGGCCGTAGTGGACCGGATCGAACGTGCCGCCCAGGATCCCGACTCGCCGATCGGTCGGGGCGAGGACGGAGCGGCCGGCTCCTCCGGCCCCTTCGGCGCGGCCGCCGCCGGCGCGGCCGCCGCCGCCGGCCTGTCCGGTCACCGGTCGTCCCATGCGTCGGCGTCCCACTCGAGCTCGCTGGCGCCGATGCGCACCGTGTCGCCCGGCGCCACTCCCTGGCGTCGCAGCTCGTGGTCGACGCCGAGGCGGATCAGATCCTCCTGGAAGCGCTCGGCCGACTCTTCGACGTCGAAGTTGGTCTGCGCGGCGAGCCGCTCGATCTTGCGACCGTGGACGACCAGGAAGCCGTCCTCGCGCGCGACGGTGAAGGCGTTCCCGGACGACTCGAGCCGATGGATGACGATGCCGGCGGGCTCGGGCGGCTCGGCCAGCTCCTCGGCGGAGGGCAGGAGCTGCGAGAGCCGCTCGCGCAGCTCCGCCAGGCCCGAGCCCCTTTCCGCGGAGATGGCCAGCGCGACGATCCCCTGGGCTTTCCGGGCGTCTCGGAAGGCCGGCCAGGCCTCGGCGGCCGCGGGGCAATCCATCTTGTTGAACGCGACCACCGTCGGCTTGACCAGCAACGCCGGCTCGTGCGCGCCCAGCTCCTCGCGGATGACGTTGTAGCTCCACTCCGGGTCGCGATCGGCGCCGTCGACGATGTGGACCAGGATGCGAGTCCGCTCCACGTGACGCAGGAAGGCGTGGCCCAGACCCGCGCCGGAGCTGGCTCCTTCGATCAAACCCGGCACGTCCGCGATGGTCGGCCGGCGCGCGTCCTCGTCGCCGAGGTCGAGGACCCCGAGGTTCGGCTCGAGGGTGGTGAAGGGGTAGTCGGCGATCTTCGGCCGGGCCGCGGTCAGGGCCGCGAGCAGGGTCGACTTGCCGGCATTCGGCAGCCCCACCAGCCCGACGTCGGCGATCAGCCGCAACTCCAGGCGGATCTGGCGCTCCTCGCCGGGCTCGCCCATCTGGGCATGCTTGGGGGCCTGGTGCGTGGAAGTGGCGAAGTGGACGTTGCCGAGGCCGCCGCGGCCGCCACGCGCCACCATCAGGGTCTGCTCGGACGCGACGAGGTCGCCAACCAGCTCACCGGTCGAGCCGTCGAAGACGCCGGTCCCGGGCGGCACCTTGAGGATCAGGTCCGTGCCCGCCTTGCCGTGCATGCGCTGGCCGCTGCCGCGGCCCCCGGACGAAGCCTTGAAGTGGTGGGAGTGGCGGTAATCCCGCAAACTCGTTTCGCCCGGATCCACGGTCAGGTATATCGACCCGCCGCGGCCGCCATCGCCGCCATCGGGACCGCCTCGGGGCACGTGGGCCTCGTGTCGGAACGTGGCGGCGCCGTCGCCGCCGTCACCGGCCCGGATCCAGACTCTGACTTCGTCGAAGAACATGGGTCAATTCTCGCATGCGGCTCGAGGGCGGCCAGGATGGGCCGCGCCAGGCCGCGGCGATTCGGGACTCGGGCCGGGTGGGGCTGGCAGGTTTCCGTCAGGTCGGGTGGTCGAGCTCGATCCTGGCTCAGAAGTAGTTGAGCGGGTTTCGAGCGCAGCTCGTGGTGCCGGTGCTCCAGGGATAGCAGACCCAGACCTCGAAATGGAGATGCGGCCCCGTGGCATTGCCCGTCATGCCGATGCTGCCGATGCGCTGCCCGGCCGCTACCACCTGGCCGACATGGACCGACTCCGCGGACAGGTGGTTGTAAGTCGTATACAGCTTCCCGCCGTGCGAGATCCAGACGACCATGCCGCCACCGTAGCCGGCCGAGCCAACGTACTTCCAGCCGGCGAAGATGACCGTCCCGCCATACGCCGCGACGACCGGACTGCCCGTGGGCGCCACGATGTCGATGGCGCGGTGGCCGGACCAGTAGCCCTGACTGAGCGAAGTGTGGCCCGGCACTGGCCAGCGAAGCTTCCCGCCGTGCCACGCCGTGGTGCAACTGGCTCCGCAGCCGGCGGGCTTGGGCGTCGGAATGGCCGGCACCTGCGACATGGGGATGATCAGCAGCTGGCCCACCGTCAGCGTGGAGTCGGACAGGCCGTTGGCCGCCATGATCTTCTGGACCGTCACCTTGTACTTGGAGGCAAACCCGCTGAGGGTGTTGCCGGCCTTGACGGTCAGCGTGATCCCATCGACGGGCGGGATCAGCAGCTTCAACCCCACGCGGATCGACGCGGGATCGGGAAGACGGCTCGTGTTGGCCCAGTAGACGGTGTTGCGGCTGAGCCCGAACTTCCCGGCGATCTTGCTCAGGCTGTCGCCGCCCTTGACCACGTACGTCTGGAAGCCGCTGGAACCGGGGGCGATGTCGACCGCTTGAATGGTGTTGTAGACGGTGACGTCGCCGAAGTCCGAGTCGGCAGCCGCGTCGCCCGGCGTCTGGCCCGCGCCCTGGTCCGTGCCATTGTCGGAGCCGCCAACGACAGAGCTGTCGCTTGGAGTCGGGGCCGAGCCACCCGCTGCCGAGACCGGCGGGATCGCACTGACGGCGGCGACGGCCACGAGCAGCAGGCAGGCGCCCAGAGGAACGAGGCGGCGGTGGCGCCTGACTCGGGCCAGGGGCCCCGCGAGCGCCGCGACCGGGCCGGTCGCGCGAGAGTCGGACCCGGCGAATGCGACGACCGCCGAGACTGTCGTGGCCCCTGAGCCCTCGCCGACCGCCTCCTGTGCAGGCGTGGCACGAGCCGTCAGATCGCCGCCCAGGAGCTCGCCGACGGAGTCTGCGAAGGGGCCGACGGCGGACCGCAGCGCCGCGGCCAGCGAGGCGCGTGTACCACCGAACTCCAGGTTGATCGGCTTCTCAGGGTCGCGCCCGACCAACCTGCGCAGAGCTCGAAGCGCTGGGCTCGCGAGTGAAGGCAATACATGACTCCTGCGGCGCCGGGCGGGCGTCGGTCGCGGGCAACCGTATCAGAGAGGGTAGAACGCTGCAATCGAGCGGGCCGGCGCTCGATCCCCGGGTCGGGTGCGGGCTCTACTGCTGATCTAGGCTCTTGGTCAGGGTCGCCAGGAACGAGACGTTGTTGTCCGTCTTGGACAGCCGGTTGAGCAGCAGCTCGATGCCTTCGTTCGTTCCGACCGCGGAGAGCATCCGCCTCATCGTCCAGACCATCTTGAGGACCGGTTCCTCGAGGAGAAGCTCCTCGCGGCGGGTGCCGGAGCGCTGGACGTCGATCGCCGGGAAGATGCGCTTCTCGGCCAGCTTGCGGTCCAGGATGAGCTCGCTGTTGCCGGTCCCCTTGAACTCCTCGTAGATGACGTCGTCCATGCGGGAACCGGTATCGACCAGGCAGGTGCCGATGATCGTCAGCGAGCCGCCGAACTCGATGTTTCGGGCGGCGCCGAAGAAGCGCTTGGGCGGGTAGAGGGCGATCGGATCGAGGCCGCCGGAAAGGGTTCGCCCGGACGGCGGCAGGGCGAGGTTGTAGGCGCGCGCGAGCCGTGTGATCGAGTCGAGCAGGATGACGACATCGCGGCCGGTCTCGACCTGGCGCTTGGCGATCTCGAGCGCCATCTCGGCGACGTGGGTGTGGTTCTCCGTGGGCTCGTCGAAGGTGGAGCTGATGACCTCGCCCTTGACCGAACGGCGCATGTCGGTGACTTCCTCGGGCCGCTCGCCGATGAGGGCGACCATCAGCAGGATCTCCGGGTAGTTCGTGCTGATGCCGTTGGCGATGTGCTTGAGCAGCATCGTCTTGCCGGCCTTGGGCGGGCTGACGATGAGGGCGCGCTGGCCCTTGCCGATCGGATTGACCAGGTTGATGAGCCGCTGAGACAGGTTCTTGGCGTCCGTCTCGAGGTTGATCAGCTCGTCGGGGTGGATCGGCGTGAGGTCCTCGAACCTCGGCCGGCGGCGCGCCGTCTCGGGATCGATGCCGTTGACGCGGTCGACCCGGATCATGCCCCAGTACTTCTCGCCCTCTCGAGGGGCGCGTACGGAGCCGCTGATGCGGTCGCCGACTCGCAGCCCGAAGCGGCGGATCTGGCTGGACGAGACGTAGACATCGTCCTGGCCCGGCATCAAGCCGTGGCGGCGCATGAAGCCGAAGCCCTCGTCGACGACGTCGAGGATCCCGGTGGCGTAGGCGTGGCCGGCCAGCTCGCTCTGTCGCACCAGGATGCGGTCGACAAGCTCTTCCTTGCCGGCGCTGCCGGCCTCCATCTCGAGGTCGCGGCCGATGGTCTGGAGCTCGGTGACGTTCATCTCACTGAGCTCGGTGATGTCGAGCTCGCGAGTGTCGCTCTCCTGGTAGTCGTCGTAGTCGCCCATGGGCGTGCGGCCGGCAGGGCGGCGACGAGGGCGACGGTTGCGGGAACGCTGGTCGGGACCGTTGACAGGCATGAGGGTAGGACTCATCTGGGGAAGGTGCCGTGCAGGCTGTTCGCGCGGAATCGTTCCGCAGCGGGTGCACGGTCGGGGCGACGCGGAGAATACCCGGCCCGGCGAGTGACGTCAATCGCCTTCGTGAAGGGCCCAAGCTCTTCAGACGGTCATACGGCTCCCGTGGAGAGCGTTTGGGAGTGCCTTTGCGACCGCGGCGGCCCGCCGACAACACGAACAACGGCCCTGAACGGGGGGTGCGACAGGGCGTAGCGTCGGTTTCCACGGCCCCGCGGCGCTGCCAACACCTCAGCGAGACCGCTCCACGAGCGCAAAGGCGAAACCCACGTGAGCCCGACCAGGACCGAAGACGACGTAGCGGCAATCGCCAAGCGTTGGAAGAACAAGCGCGGCAGCCTGATCATGGCCCTCCACGGGCTCCAGGATCGATATGGCTACGTGCCCCGCGACGCCGCCATGAGCCTCGGCGAGCAGATGGACGTGCCGCTGGCGCGCATATACGAAGTCCTGACCTTCTACAACTACTTCAGGCTCAAATCGCCCGGCAAGCGCGTCGTCTCCGTCTGCATGGGCACGGCCTGCTACCTCAAGGGGGCGCCCAAGCTGCTCGATGAGGCTGCCGAGGAGCTGGGTATCAGACCGGGCGAGACGACGGCCGACGGCGAGTTCCACCTGCAGGTGGTTCGGTGCGTCGGATGCTGCGGCCTGGCGCCGGTGGTCACAGTCAACGAGATGCTGCTGGCGAAGGTGACCGGCGAGTCACTGGAGCCCCACCTGCTCAAGCCCGGCGCGACCGAAGACGGGAAGGCGTGACATGGCACGACTGACCGTGGCCGGTCTGGAGGCGCGCGGGCGCGTGGAGGCGCCGGTTTCCGACAAGCCGAAGATAAAGGTCGGGATGAGCACATGCGGCATGGCCGCCGGCGCCGAACCGGTGTTCGTCGCCCTCGAGGCAGAGCTGAAGGGCCGGTCGCTCGACTGGCGCATCGCCCGCACCGGCTGCGCCGGCATGTGCAGCATGGAGCCGCTGGTGGAGGTCCAGCTGCCCGGTCAGCCCGCCGTCATGTTCGGCGAAGTGACGCCCGAGTTCGCGCGGCAGGTGGTCGCCGCCTGCGCTGAAAGCAGGCCGCTGCCCAGCGAAAACCGCGTGCCCGGCATCGCGGACCTGGCGAGGATCGCCGGCGAGCCCGTTGCCACCGAGGGCGGCCCGCGCCAGTACCGCATCGTCATGCGCAACTGCGGCGTGATCGACCCGGAGGCGATCGACGAGTACCTCGACCGGGGTGGGTACCAGGCCCTGGCCAAGGTCCTCTCGACCATGACGCCCGAGCAGGTCATCGAGGAGCTGAAAGTCAGCGGCGTCCGCGGACGTGGTGGCGCCGGCTTCCCGGCCTGGCTCAAGTGGAACCTGACCCGCGAGTCGAAGGGCGAGGAGCACCTCATCGTCTGCAACGGCGACGAGGGCGACCCCGGCGCATACATGGACCGTAGCGTTCTCGAGGGAGACCCTCACGCCGTCCTCGAGGGCATGATCATCGGCGGCTACGTGATCGGGGCCACGAGCGGCTTCTTCTACATTCGGGCCGAGTACCCGCTGGCGATCGAGCGCATCGAGAAGGCGATCCGGCAGGCTCGCGCGGCAGGCCTGCTGGGCAACAACATCCTGGGCACGAACTTCAGCTTCAACGTCGAGATCAGGCTCGGCGCGGGCGCCTTCGTGTGCGGCGAGGAGACGGCCCTGATCGCCTCGGTGGAGGGCAAGCGCGGCACTCCGTCGCCTCGACCGCCGTACCCGTCGGTCAAGGGCTTGTGGGGCCAGCCGACGATGATCAACAACGTGGAGTCGCTGGCCAACATGGCGCAGATCATCCTGCGCGGCGGGAAGTGGTTCGCAGGGATAGGCCTGGGGAAATCCACCGGGACGAAGGTTTTCGCCGTGACGGGCAAGGTCAAGCACGCCGGCCTCGTCGAGATCCCGATGGGCATGACCCTGCGCGAGGTGGTGGAAGGGATCTGCGGCGGCTCGGCCACGGGCAGCCCCATCAAGGCCGTTCAGACGGGCGGCCCGTCGGGCGGCCTCATCCCCGCCAGCGAGCTGGACACACCGATTACCTACGAGCACCTTCAGAAGCTCGGCTCGTACATGGGCTCGGGCGGAATGATCGTCATGGACGAGACCGACGACCTCGTCGAGCTGTCCCGGTTCTACCTGGGCTTCTGCGTCGACGAGTCGTGCGGCAAATGCGCGCCGTGCCGCATCGGCGGCACGCAGATGCTGCGGCTCCTCGACAAGATCGCGGCCGGCAAGGGCAACGAGGCGGATATCGCCACCATCAGGCGACTGGCCCACGCGATGCAGAAAGCCTCCCTGTGCGGGCTCGGGCAGGGCGCCCCAAACCCAGTCCTCTCGGCCCTGCGCTACCTCGAGCCGGAGTTCCGGGGTCGGCTGACCTCGGGCAGGAACTGAGTCGAGCGTGCCAACCGTGACCGACATGATCCAAGCCACGATCAACAGCCTCCCGGTCGAGGTCCCGGAAGGCTCGACCATCCTGGACGCGGCACGCCAGGTCTCGGTCCACATCCCGACGCTGTGCAAGCATCCGGACCTGGACGCGACCGCCGCGTGCGGCATCTGCATCGTCCGGGTTGCCGGCTCGAGCAAGATGCTGCGCGCCTGCTGCACGCCGGTCGAGGCGGGCATGGACATCACGACCGAGGACCCGGAACTGATCCAGGTCCGCCGAACCGTGATCGAGATGATCCTGTCCAAGCACCCCAACGAGTGCCTGACGTGCGGCCGGAACCAGAACTGCGAGCTGCAGACGATCGCGGCCGACTTCGGCCTGCGCGAGATCTGCCTGGACAGCGTCGTTCCCGACCTGCCGGTCGACGCCACCACCAGGGCGGTCGTTCTCGATCCGCGCAAGTGCATCACCTGCGGCCGCTGCATCCAGGTCTGCCAGCAGATCCAGGACGTCTGGGCCCTGAGCTTCCTGCAGCGAGGCTTCGACACCCGCATCGCCGCCGCCGGCGACATCAACCTGGCGGACTCGCCGTGCGTGCGCTGCGGACAGTGCTCCGCTCACTGCCCCACCGGCGCCATCGTCGAGTACGACGAGACGCAGGAGGTCTGGGACAAGCTCCTCGACCCGGACGCGTTCTGCGTCGCCCAGCTGGCCCCGGCGGTGCGAGTCGCCATCGGCGAAGCCTTCGGCTTCCCGGTCGGCACGAACCTCACCGGCCAGACCTACGCCGCCCTCCGGCGCATGGGCTTCAAGGCCGTCTTCGACACGAACTTCGGCGCCGACCTCACGATCATGGAAGAGGCGCACGAGTTCGTGGAGCGCTTCACCAACGCCAAGTCCGTGCTGCCGCTCATCACGACATGCTGCCCGTCGTGGGTGGACTTCATGGAGAAGTTCCACGCCGACATGATCCCGCACTTCTCATCCTGCAAGTCCCCCCAGGCGATGGTCGGGGCGCTGGCGAAGACCTACTACGCCGAGAAGATGGGGCTGGATCCGGCCAAGATCTTCGCCGTCTCGGTCATGCCCTGCACGGCCAAGAAGTTCGAGATCATCCGCAGCAAGGAGATGCATTCGTCCGGGTTCTGGGACGTGGACGTCTCCCTCACCACGCGCGAGCTGGCGCGAATGATCAAGCAGTCGGGCATCAACTTCCGCGCGGTGGCGGAAGAGCAGCCCGACCATCTCCTGGGCGCCTACACCGGCGCGGGGACGATCTTCGGCACCACTGGCGGGGTCATGGAGGCCGCCCTGCGGACCTCCTACTTCCTGCTCACCGGCGAGAACCCGCCCCGCGTGGAGTTCCTCAAGACACGCGGCCTCGACGGCGTCAAAGAAGGCTCCACGGTCATCGCGGGCAAGGAGGTCCGGTTCGCGGTGGCCCACGGCCTGGGCAATGTGGAGACGGTCCTAACGCGGGTTCGCCAGGCGCGCGACGCTGGCACGGAACCGCCGTACCACTTCATCGAGGTCATGGCCTGCCCGGGCGGTTGCGTCGGGGGCGGCGGCCAGCCCTACGGCGTCACGGACAAGCTGCGGGCCAAGCGGGCCGCGGGGCTCTACCAGGACGACCAGGCCGGGCTGTGGCGCTGCGCCCACGAGAACCCCTACATCCAGAAGCTGTACGAGGACTTCCTGGGCGAGCCGCTCGGCGAGAAGTCCGAGCAGCTGCTCCACACGAGCTACCACCCCAGGCCAACCTACCGGCGGTAGCCACGGGCCGGGGGCGGAGGCGGTCGGCCCTAGGCCGACTCGAGCGCGCCGGGGGCGGTTACGAGGCGGCGGGCCGACACGCTGGCGCCGGCGCTCGCAAGTGCCACGCAGGCGATGGCCGCGAGCTCCGAGGCGCTGAGCACCTGCCCGAGCATGATGAACCCGACCCCGGTCGCGATGGCCGGCTCCAGGCTCATCAGGACGCCGAAGGTCGAGGCTTTCATGCGCCGCAGCGCGGCGAGCTCGGTCGTGTAGGGAATGGCGCTATTGAACAGGCCGATCACCGCCCCCCCGGCCAGCGCCGCGGGCGCCACCAGGAGTGGCCTCACGTCGGACAGAGTCAGGGTCACCGGCAGGATCAAGGCCGTCGCCACGAGCATCGCCAGCGTCAGACCGCGGCCGTCCGGCCAGTGGCGGACCACCTGCCCGGCGACGCCGATGTAGATCGCCCAGCACAGCCCGGACGCGGCGGCCGCTATCACCCCAACGGCGTCGTCGGCCTCGAGCCGGCCGCCGGCGAGGACGTAGATGCCGGCCGCGGCCAGGGCCACCCAGACCAGGTCGAGGGCGCGGCGCGAGCCCAGCACCGCCACTGCAAGTGGGCCCCAGAACTCGATCGTGACCGCTACGCCGATCGGAATCCGCGACAGGGCCACGAAGAAGAGAGAGTTCATCGCCGCCAGGACGAAGCCCAGGGCGAGGCAGCTGAGCAGTGCCGACCGCGAGGCGCCGCGGATGCGAGCCGGTCGAAGCGCCAGGAGCATGATGGCGCCGAAGACGATCCGCATCGACACGGAAGGCAGCGGCCCGTAATCCCGGACCAGGACCGTGGCGAGCCCGCCGCCGCACTGAACCGACAGGGACCCGATCAGGATCAGCAGCTCCGGGGGGACTGCGTCCAGGCGGCCCGGATCAGAGACCGCTCCCGTCCCGGAGGCATCCGCCGAGGCCATCGGGGAGTCCGGGCTAGGGCTCGGCTGAGGCCCGACCGAGGAGCGCGGCGGTCGGCGGCGCCTCGGGAGCGGCGGCGCGGAATACGGGCTCGCGGCCCTCTGACAGGGCGACCGCCGCGCCGACGAAACCGTCGAATAGCGGATGCGGTCTGTCAGGCCGGCTGCGGAACTCCGGATGGAACTGGCTGGCCACGAACCAGGGGTGATCCTTGAGCTCGATGATCTCGACCAGGCGGCCGTCCGGCGACTGTCCCGAAAGCACCATTCCCGCGGCCTCAAGAAGTGGGCGGTAGCGGTTGTTGACCTCGAAACGGTGGCGGTGGCGCTCGTAGATGAGCTCGGTGCCGTAGACGGCGTTCGCCTTCGAGCCGGGCGTCAGACGAGCGGGATACAGGCCCAGTCGCATCGTCCCACCCTTCTCCTCCATCGTCCGCTGGTCGGGCATGAAGTCGATGACCGGGTGCTCGGTGAAAAGGTCGAATTCGGTCGAGTTGGCGTCTTCGGTGCCGAGCACGTCCCGCGCGAACTCGATGACGGCGCACTGCAGGCCGAGGCACAGCCCGAGATACGGCAGGCGACGCTCGCGGGCGTACCTGGCGGCGAGGATCTTGCCCTCGATGCCGCGGTGACCGAAGCCACCCGGCACGACGATGCCGCGGATCCCCGCCAGCATCTCATCCACGGATTCCCTGGTCAGCAGCTCGGAGTCGATCCAGCGGACCTTGACGTCCACCTCGTGGGCCCAGGCCGCGTGCTTGAGCGACTCGGTGACCGACAGATACGCATCCGGAAGCTCGATGTACTTCCCGACGAGGGCGATCTCGAGGACCGGCTTGGGGCGCTTGATCAGCTCGACCAGGGCCCGCCACGAATCGAGGTCCGGCTCGTGAGCCGATTGCTCGAGCCCGAGTTCGCGAACCAGCAGCGAACCGAGGCCGGACGCTTCGAAGAGGAGTGGGACTTCGTAGATGGTCGAGGCCGTTTCGGCGGGGATGACCGCCTCGCTCGCCACGTCGGTGAAGAGGGCGATCTTGTCGCGGATTTCCTGGCTGACCGGATGGTCTGAGCGGAGGACGATGACGTCGGGCTGGATGCCGATACCGCGCAACTCCTTGACGGAGTGCTGCGTGGGCTTGGTCTTGAGCTCGCCCGTGGCCATCAGGGCGGGCAGCAGCGTGACGTGGATGTAGATCACGTTCCGCCGCCCGACGTCCTTGCGCATCTGGCGAATGGCCTCGAGGAACGGCAGGGATTCGATGTCGCCGACGGTGCCGCCCACCTCGACGATCACCACGTCAGCACGGCCGTCACGGGCAAGGCGCTGGATTCGCTCCTTGATCTCATTGGTGATGTGCGGGATGACCTGGACCGTCCCGCCCAGGTAGTCGCCCCGGCGTTCCTTGCCGATGACCGCCTGGTAGATGCGGCCGGTGGTGACGTTGGAGAGCTGGGAGAGGTTCTCGTCGATGAACCGCTCGTAGTGGCCCAGGTCCAGGTCGGTCTCTGCGCCGTCGTCGGTGACGAAGACCTCGCCGTGCTGATAGGGCGACATCGTGCCCGGGTCGACGTTGATGTACGGGTCCAGCTTCAGGACGGAGACCGCGAGGCCGCGGGCCTTGAGGAGACGGCCGACGCTGGCGGCGGTGATCCCCTTCCCCAGAGAGGATGTGACCCCTCCGGTCACAAAGACATACTTCGCCATCTGGCTCGCGCTCCTCCGGGGGTTTTTCCAATTCTACGGATGAGACGGCCTCACCGCAAACCGTTCCGGCGAGTGAGCTTCCTGGCGCCGCGCCGGCACGCTCGGCGAGCCTCTCTGGACGGTCTTCCGGGGCAGCCTCTCGACCTGACGACGGCAGACCGCCGGCGAGCGCGACGGAGCGGGAAGGAGCTACTGCGACGGCCGGACGACGACTTTCAATCCCTCGCGGGCAGCGGCGGCGGAGAAGGCGGCCTTGAACTCGGCCAGCGGTCGGCTCGCCGTCACGACCGATCGAACGTCGACGAACCCCGCCTCGACGAGCTGAATGACCTCCGGGTAGACACGGTTCATGCGGCGCGAGAGCTTGATGGTGAGGCCCTTGCGGCGAGCCGTGGACGCCGTGAACGCCGTGCGGTCGACCGACGGGATGCCGACGATCACCACCGTGCCGGCCGGGGCTGCGAGCGCGATCGACGTCTCCACCGCGTCGTTCTCGCCGGCCGCCTCGAAGGCGACGTCAATGCCGTGCCCGCCGGTCGCCGCCAGGAGCTCGCCGCGCTCCGACCCGCCGGCCACGAGCGCTGTGGCGCTTGCGCCCGCCTCGCGGGCGGCCGCGAGGCGATGCGGCAGCACGTCCGTGGCGACGATGGTCGTGGCACCGGATGCGCGGGCAAGCTGGATCAGGAACAGCCCGATCGGCCCGCAGCCGAAGACGCCCACGCGCATGCCCGGTCGGATCTCCGCCAGCCGGACGGCATGCAGGGCGACTCCGAGGGGCTCGAGCATTGCGACGTCCGCGTCGCTCAGGCTGTCGGGCACGGGAACGAGGCTCCTGACGGGCCAGGCCACGAGCTCGCGCAACGCGCCGTCCGTGGTCCCGTCACCGGCGAAACGAAGGGCGCGGCAGAGATGGGCGTGCCCGGCGCGGCACTGCTCGCACGCCTCGCACGGGATGGCCGGATCGATCGCCACCCGCTGGCCGGCACGCGGCCCCGACTCGATCACGCCGGCCGCCTCATGACCCAGGACGATCGGCCGCGAGAGCACGGCGTCTCCGATCCCCGACTCGGCGTACCAGTGGAGATCGGAGCCGCAGATGCCGACCGCAGTTACGCGCACGAGCTCCTCGCCCGGACCGGGCACGGGCGAAGCCTCATCGACCAGCCTCAGATCGCCCTGCCCGAAGAGCCGCAGCGCCCTCACGCCGGGGCCTCGGACCGGCCAGCGACCGCCAGCAGCTCCTGCTCGGCCGCCTTCGTCCAGCGACCGTCCTTGAGCTTCGCCGCGACGCTCGGGAACCGCTCGGCCAGCTCGGAGAGCCGCACCAGTCCCAGGTCGGGCAGAGATGGGTAGACCATGATCTTGCCCGCCGCGGTCCGGCCCTCGACCGCCGCGAGCGCATCGGCGACTCCTTCGAAACCGGCCACCGCATCGAGCGAGATGTTCGTGTCCAGCTCGCCGCTTTCCAGCTTATGGAGCACCGCCTTCATGTCGGGGATCCCGGAACCGCTCGTGCCCAGGAAGTAGCAGTGCAGCGCGATGTAACGGTTGAGGTCGATCTCCGCCCGAGTCCCGGTGGCAAAGCCGGCGAAGACGTTGATGCGGCAGCGCGAACCGGCAAGCGCCACAGCCTGACCGACCAGCGGCGGCGCCGGCACCATCAGCGCGACGTAGCTGAAGCCCGGCGCGACCTCGCTGGTCCGAGAGTTGACGACCTCGAGCTCGACCCCGCGCGATCGGGCAATAGGTCCGGCCGCCCGCCCGAGATGCTCGAGACGCGCGTCGTCGATGTCGATGGCCGTGATCGAGAGATCCTGCCCGCCCGCGGACGCCGCCCGGACAACGTGCATCAGGCCCATTGGGCCGGCGGCTCCGATGACGGCCACGCGGTCGCCTGGGCGAACCTCACCATCGGCCGGGATCGCCGTGTAGCCGTCGGTCGCGGACGCGCCGGAGGTCCCCGTCCAGCGGGTGAGGTCGTAGTGCACGCGGCCGATGTCGAGCGCGACGGCGCGGTCGATCGAGACGCCGCCGGTCACGACGTTGATGAGGCCCTGGAACGCCAGGCAGTCCTGGAGCGCCTCGAGCGTGCCGGCATCGGCCCCGAAGTACACGACGTCGTCGAACGCCTGGCGCGGGATGGCGGCGAGATCGGCGACTCGCGCCGGGGCGAAGCCCGCGGCCTCGAGCGCTCGTAGCTGGGCGGCGTCGGCGCCGAGCGCGGTCAGCTGCGAGGGCCGGGCCGGCTCGAGCACCGCGGCGATGCCATCGAGCGGATGGCCCGCGTCGGCAACGACGAGCAGGCGACCGCCCGGGAGCGGCCCGCGGCGCTCACGGTAGACGTAGGAAGCCTCGACGCACGCCCACGGCTCGACAAGGGCAACCGCCGATGCGCTCGGCTCCTCGCCGGCCGGGATGAGGAACCGTTCGTCGGTTCCGGGCTCGATGATCACCCGCTCGTCGAGCAGGACGTACTCCTGGAGCCCGCCCTCGAAGTTGTAGCCGAAGGCGGCGTTCGCGGCGACCGTCGTGAGGTGCCGGTAGTCGGTCTGGATCAGGCAGCGCTCGCCGACGCGATGGCGGCGCACCTTGTCGCCCACGGCGACGATCCGCCCAACGGGCTCGTGTCCCGGGACCGTCGGCAGCCGCTCCGGAACGTACGACGGGATCTCGGCCAGCACGTCCGCGTCGAGTCCCGAGAAGACCACGCTCTTGCGGGGATGGCTTGCGAACGCATGAAGCAGCTTCGTGTCGGAGAAGCACAGCCCGCACGCTTCCATGCGGACGAGAACCTGGTGCGGTCCAACCCGCGGCACCGGCTTCGCACGGTTGTGGACCAGCCGGCCGGCGTCGACTATCTGGATCGCATGCTCGGTGGCGGGAATGGGTCGCTCGGTCGGCTCCCCTCCGGTCACGCTCGGCTCCTCGCTATTTCAGCATCACCTGGCCGCCAGTGACCGCGATGGCCTGGCCGGTCTCGTACTTCTGGGCGACGACATAGTAGAGGGCCTCGAGCACATCGGCCGGCGTGCATCCCCGGCCCATCGGCACCTTCGCCTCGTAGAACCGGCGCACGTCGTCGAGGGTCTGTGCGCCTGGAACCTTGCCCTCGCGCAGGTACTGCACGAAGAGGCCGTTGTCCGGATCGGCCCAGAGCGGCCCGTCCAGGAAGTTGCCGGGGCAGATCGCGTTGACCTTGATGCCGTCTCCAACCAGCTCGAGGGCGAACGACTGCGTGAGCCCGATCCCGCCGAACTTGCTGCCGGCGTATGCGCTGTTGCGGCTCGAGCCGGCAAGCCCCGACTTCGAGTTGATCTCGACGATGTCGCCCCAGTAGTCGGGCCGCGACCGATGCTGGCAGGCCAGGATCGGCGCGGCGTGTCGAACGCACAGGAAGTAGCCCCGGTAGTTGACGCGCGTGACGGCGTCGAACTCCTCGACGGGCTGGGCCGTTACGCTGCCGGCACGGAGGATGCCGGCGTTCGAGACGAGCAGATCGAGCCCGCCGTAACGGCGCACGACCGCGTCGAAGCAGGCGGCCACCGATGCTTCGTCGGTGACGTCGAGCGCCACGCCGACGGCCCGTCCCGAGCCGAACTCGGCGGCCAGCGCCCCCGCCTGGCGCTTCGCCATCTCGGCATTGATGTCGGCCAGAACGACGTGTCCGCCCTCTGCGGCAAGGCTGGCCGCGATCGCGTGGCCGAAGCCCTGGGCAGCGCCGGTGGCAACGACAACGAGCCCCCGAGCGCGACCGGCAACCGGTGTGCCGGCGGCCACTCCACGGCGATACCCCTCTGCCTCCCACCGCTCGATGAACTGTCGCTCTGCCTCGGCCAGCGGCCGGACGCCGCCCAGCCGGTGCGCCTCGACGGACACGCTGGCCGCGTCGAGGTGGACCTGCCGGGCCATGTCCGCCTGGGCGTACGAATCGCCGGCCGTGAACAGACCCAGGCCGGGCACGACGACGACGGCCGGTGCCCCGGTCTCGGTTGCGGCCTGCGCGGCGATCGCGCTCCTCAGAGTCTCGACGAGCTGGTCCGGCGTCGCGCCCCTGGGAGACTCCACGACGAGAGGAAACGAGCCCGCGTACACGATCTGATCGGGTGTCAGTGGGCCGCCCAGCGCGAATTCCCGCCCCAGCGCCGAGCCCGCGAGTGAGACCGCGAGCGGCGAGTCATCGAACGTCACGACCTTGAGCCGATCGCCGGTCGCGAGGAGCGCCCGCAGGGCCGGACCGACGACATGCAACGTCGCCCGGGCCAGGTCGGCTTCGAGTCGCTCGATGTCGCCCCACGAGATGGCCGGCACCTCCGCCAGGCGAGCCCGGATCGCGGCCACGAGACGGGCGGAGGTCTCCTCGATCTCGGCCGTCGAGTCGCCGGCCACGATCAGGCCATGGTTCTGAAGAAACAGCGTACGCGGAGCTTCAGTGCGCGTCCGCTCCTCGTAGCTGCGCCTCGCGTCGCGGATGGCGCGAGCGAGGGGCAGTCCGGGATCCGTGTACGGGACCCACAGGACGCTCGAGCCGAAGAGCCGCTCGGCGATCTCGGCGCCCCGCTTCGCGCAGGTGACGGCATTCACCGTCGTCGGATGAGTGTGGAGGACGAAGCGCTGCGGTAGGAGCGCGTGGAACAGGCATTCGACGGACGGGCGGCGGTCGTCGCGGACGCCGACTCGGGCCGCGAGCGCGACCTGCATGACCTCGTCCGTGCCGCGGCCGGTCGGGCGCTCCCGCGACCCCTCGAGGAGCTCCATCAGTGGCCCGATGTCGAGGGCGATGACCGATTCGCGAGTGAGCGCCGCGAGCGAGGTCCCGCTCGGCTTGATGTAAAGGACCCCGTCGACCTTGACCGAGATGTTGCCGCCACCGCCACGCGTGAACTCCGGGTCCTCGCCGAACCGGCGCGAGAGCGCGATCAGGTCGTGCAGTGGGCCGTCGGCGTTGGACCGCCGCCCGGGCGTCGACTCGCGGTTCAAGCCTGGGTCCTCGCAGTGGATCGGGTGGTGATGAGATCGGCGCCAACGCGGCGGAAAGACCGGATGCGCGCCTCGCCGTCGGCGAACCCGGCGGTCGGTCGGCCAGCGCCATCGACGTAGCCCGGCCGGCCGGACGCACAGAGCTGCTGATGGCCCGCCACGACGCAGGTGCCCTCCCAAAATGCCTCGCGCGACAGTTCGGACAGCGGTTCCCCACCGAGAGCCGTCGGCTCCATAGGTATCATGCGTCGGGTGTTGTGTTCCGTGCCGGCCATGACCACGATTCCGGCGCCACGGAGCGCGGCCACGTAGCGATCGACGACCTCGCTCCGGTTGCGGACGGGAATCAACTCGGCGCAATGGATGCCGCGACTCAACAGCCGCTCCGGAAGCGCCTCGGGCGGGTACTCGAAGGGGCAGATCGGCGACGCGCCGTCGGCGAGGATCGGGTAGCAGGGGATGCCGCCCAGCTCGAGGATCAGCCGGTACGCGTCGTCGAACGAGACGACGGCTTCGGGGACGAATGCCGGCTTGCCGGCCTTCATGAGGTTCGAACGGATCGCTTCCTGAACCGGGGATGCCGCGGTCGCGTCGACATCCGTCGGAGCATCGAACAGCCGGCCGAGCACCGCAGCCCGGCGGTCCGGTTCGACGACGCGGAAGAGCAGCTCCTGGAATGCCTGGGCGACGTGACGCTCCTGCAGCGAAACCCACTCGATCGGGACACCGCACCGCTGGGCGACCGACGCCGCAATCTGCACGTCCGTCATGGCCCCGTCCAGCCCGACCTGCTCGAAGCGGGCGGCGATGAGCGCCGTCATCCGTCGCAGCCGGTCTTCGCTGGCTGCCCGCATCGCGTCCATCCGTCGGGCCGCGGCAGGTGTGAACGGGTCGAGCCGCGTGAGCGCCTTGCCGCACAGGTACATCCGGTTGAGATTCGTCGGATCGTTGATGAGCATGCCGCCGTCCGGCAGGTCGTCTATCAACGTGATGATCTCGAGGCCGAAGAGCGGCATGATGCCCGCCTCGGCGGCCGCCGCCGCGAAGCGAGCGTAGACGCGGAAATCGTGGTAGTTCGCGGTTCCGATCGCGGCGACGCCCTCGGCCGCGCCCATCTGGACGGCCTGCTCGGCAGTGTCGAACGCCGAGAAGTTGGGCGGCAAATGGATGTGGGTGTTCACGATCGGCCGGCCCGATCCCGCGTTCGAGTCGCCGCTCAGGCGATGGCTCTCGTCCATGATTCCCTTCGACCGATGCCGCCTGGCGCGCTCGACGCTCTCAAGCGCAACCACGAAGGATTGGGCTGCCTGGTCTGGCAGGAATAGTGTCGGCTCTTTACGCTTGGTTTCGGCTCTTTACGCTTGGTTGCTACTTCCCATACTACGTGCTTGCGAGTCGGCGATCAAGCGCAGTTGCCGACAGCCGCGATCGCTCGTTTGAGCGCTTGCCGCTCAGATGTGAAACTGCTACCATCCCGGTGTCCCAGTCGACGCGGCCCCTGGAGTCTTTCGTGCCGCCGGTTGAGTGCAGGACGAGGAGAAGATGCACCCGTCGGACCGATCCGAGGGCCATGCCACGCGCCTCCAGGTGGTGAGCACCGTCCTCGCTGCGCGCCGCTATTTCCTCGACGGCGCGAGCAAGAGCGAGATAGCCCAGGAGCTCGGAATCTCACGCTTCAAGGTCGCCCGCCTGCTCGACGCCGCGCGGCGGGATGGGATCGTTCGGATCGAGATCGGAACTCCCTCAGAGATCGACGTGGAACTCTCGAGCCAGCTCGCGGCGCGCCACGGCTTGAGGGACGCGCTGGTCGTCCGGCCGATCGATGGGCCCGATGAGTTCAAGAGAGCGCAGCTCGGGCGTGCGTGCGCGGAGCTGCTTACGCAGATCCTCGAGGCGGACGACGTCCTCGGGATCTCCTGGGGCCGGACCCTCCATTCGATGGTCGGGCATCTGGCCAGACTGCCCGGCTGCACCGTCGTCCAGATCGTGGGCAGCGTTCCCACCCTCGAGCTCGATGTCAACTCCATGGAGCTCGTCCGACGCGTGGCCGACTGCGCAGGCGGCCCGGTGTATCCGCTCCACGTGCCGTTGCTCGTCGACAGTCCCGAGATGGCTGCCGCGCTCCGGAGCGACGCGAACGTCCACAAGACGATTGCCATGTTCGATCGGCTCACGAAGGCAGTCGTCGGCATCGGCGCGTGGACGGCCAGCGGATCGACCGTTCGTGCCGCGCTGCCCGAGGCGCTCGTGGCGGAGCTCGACGCGGCCGGTGCGGTGGCGGACATCTGCTCGACCGTGCTCGACGCGAGCGGCTGCGAGATACGAGCCGACGGATTGCCGGGCCGCTTCATTGCCATCAGCCCGGAGCAGCTGCGAGCCGTGCCGGACGTCATGGCCATAGCCGGCGGCGCTGCGAAGGCGCCCGCGATACTCGCAGCCCTCCGAAGCGGGCTCATCCACAGGCTGATAACCGACGAGGAAGCGGCCCGTCTGCTCCTCGCCGCATGAAGAGGACGACAGCTCACCCGATGAAGATCACGACAGCAACCACGAAACCAGAGGTGAACACCATGGTCACGGCGCCGGCCTACCTGAGCGACGCCCGGCCAGACCTCGCGCCGTTCGAGGAGTCGCTGGGCTCGATCCGCGGCTTCGACTTCGCCGGCGACGCCGGCTCGGAGATCGCCGCCGGGCGGCTCACCGCGGGGGCGGCTCTCGACCTGCTGGACGACATGCTGGCCGTCCGCGAGCTGGAGGAGATGATCGTCCGCCTCCGCTCGGGCGGCTACGATCCGCTCCCGGGCTACGACTACCGCGGCCCGACCCACGTCTCGATCGGGCAGGAGGCCACCTCGGTCGGCGCCTGCGGCGCCATCCGCGCCGACGACCACATCACCAGCTCCCACCGCGGCCACGGCGACGCCATCGCCAAGGGCTTCGCCGCGGTCCGGTCGATGTCAAAGGATGCCCTCCGGGCGCGCGCGCCCTGGTCCAAGGCGACGAGCCGGGAAGGACTCCTCGCCGACGCTCTCCAAGAGCACGTCTACAAGACCATCGCCGAACTCTTCGGCAAGGAAGAGGGCTACTGCCGAGGGCGCGGCGGCGGCATGCACATCGGCGACTTCTCGACCGGCCATCTCGGCGCCAACGCGATCGTCGGCGGCAGCGTGCCGATCGCGACGGGCGCGGCGATGGCGCTCCGCTACCGCGGCTCCGATCGGGTGGTCTGCTGCTTCGCCGGCGACGGCGCATACGCCAACGGTGTCGTCCTCGAGTCGCTCAACTGGGCCTCCCAGGAGCAGTGGACGAACCACCTGGCCGGGGCGCGGGCAGCCGGCCTGCCGGTCATCTACCTGATCGTAAACAACCACTACGGGATGACCCACCGGACCGACGAAGAGGTGATGGGCGTCGACCACCTGGCCCGCCGCGGGGCCGGCTTCGCCCAGAACAACATGCACGCCGAGACCGTCAACGGCATGGACGTGCTCGCCGTCCGCGACGCGATCGCGCGAGCCGCGAAGATCTGCCGCGAGGGCAATGGCCCGGTCCTGATCGAGGCCAGCACGTACCGGTATTACGGCCACTCCCTCTCCGACCCGCGCAACGAATACCGGACGCGGGAAGAGGAGGCGGCCTGGCGGGCCGTCGACCCCATCGAGCGGCTCAAGAGCCAGCTGATCGCGGCCGGCGTCGCCGACGAGGCGGCCCTGGCGGCGATCGAAGCGCGGGCCCACGAACGCAACGCGCGCGCCGCCGTGCGGGCCTCGAAGGCCACGGATCCGGACCCTGCCGACCTGCTCAAGTACCTCTACACCGACACCGCCGCCGACGTCGTGCCCGATCCGGAGGGGGCCGTCGTCACGTACGCCGCGCCGCCCGTGGCCAAGCGCGCCAACGGCGTGACCACGTACAAGGACGCGCTCCGCGAGGCGCTCGTCGAGGAGATGCTGCGCGACCGCCGCGTCGTGGTCTACGGCGAGGACGTGGCCGACTACGGCGGGGCCTTCAAGCTGACCAAGGGCCTGCTCGAGGCGTTCGGTCGAGAGCGCGTCTTCAACACGCCCATCTCCGAAGCTTGTATCTGCGGCACGGCGGTCGGCGCGTCGATGGCCGGCCTGCGGCCCGTCGTCGAGCTCATGTACATGGACTTCGCCCTGATGGCGTCCGACCAGATCGCCAACCAGGCCGGCAAGTGGCACTACATGTCCGGCGCCCAGACCGAGGTGCCGCTCGTCATCCGCGCCTCCGTCGGGGCCGGCAAGGGCTACGGCGGCCAGCATTCGCAGTCGCTCGAGAGCGTCTTCACTCACATTCCCGGCCTGTACGTCATCTATCCGGCGACCCCCGCCGACGCGAAGGGGCTCCTGAAGTCGGCGATCCGGACGAACAACCCCGTCCTGTTCGTCGAGAGCCAGGGCCTGTACAGCACCAAGGGCGTGGTGCCGGAGGGCGACTACCTGGAGCCCATCGGCGTCGCCCGCGTGGCTCGCGAAGGGTCCGACGCCACCATCGTCGCCTGGGGTCCGGCCGTCATCGACGCGCTCACGGCTGCCGAGCGGCTCAAGGCCGAGCAGGGCCTCAAGACCGAGGTCATCGACCTGCGCAGCCTGGTCCCGCTGGACATGGAGACCGTCCTGGCCTCCGTTCGAAAGACCGGCCGTTGCGTCGTCGCGAGCCAGGCAGTGCTGATCGGCAGCTTCGTCAACGAGATCGTCGCCCGCATCCAGCTCGAAGCCTTCGACTACCTCGACGCTCCGGTCGGCCGAGTAGGGGCCGCCAACGGCATCTCGCCCCAGGCCGAGGGCCTCGAGAAGGCCTTCCTGCCGAACGCCGGCGATATCTACGCGGCGGTCGCCGCGCTACTGTAGATCGAGGCCGACCGCCGCCACCGCGAGGGACACCATGGCTCATCCGATCCTCATGCCGAAGCCCGGCCAGATGACCGAGGAATGCGTCCTCGTCGCCTGGCACAAGCGCGAGGGCGACGCGGTCAAGAAGGGCGACGTGCTCTTCGAGATCGAGACCGACAAGTCGAACATGGACGTCGAGGCTTTCGAGGAAGGCGTCCTGCTGAAGCGCGTGGTCGAGGAGGGCCAGACCGTCCCGGTCAACGCCGTCTGCGCCTACGTCGGCGAGCCCGGGGAGGCCGTCCCCGACGCTCCGGCGGTAGCGGCTGCCCGTGTCGCGAAGTCGCCGGCCGCGCCGGTAGCGGCGCCGGCCGCTCCTCTGCCGGCGGCCACGACGACAGCGGCGCCGTCGCGTGTCGACGAGCCCGGTCGCCTTCGGATCAGCCCCCGTGCCAGCCGGCTGGCCGCCGACTCCGGCATTGATCTGCGCACGATCAGCGGCACCGGTCCAGAGGGCCGCATCACCGAGCGCGACGTCAGAGCCGCCCTGGAGGCCGCCTCGGCCGCAGCGGCAGCGACTGTGGCGGCGCCGGCGGTAGCACCGGTCTCGCTGCTTCCCGCACCCCCGGCCCCGTCCGGGGACGCCGACGACGCGGGCCCGCGGCAGATGAGCAGGATGCGCCGGGTCATCGCCGAGCGGCTGACGCTGAGCACGACGACCGTTCCACAGTTCACGGTCACGATCGCCGTCGACATGACGCGGCTGCTCGCCCTGCGGACAGAGCTCAAGGCCGCCGGGGACGCGCTGACCGTCACCGACTTCATCGTCTCGGCGGTGGCGCAGACGCTGGTGGAGTTCCCGGACGTCAATTCGCGCACCGACGGGGTCTCGGTCTGGCCGCGCCGCCACGTCCACGTCGGCGTCGCCGTGGCGCTGCCCGACGGCCTAGTCGTGCCGGTGATCCGTGACGCCGATCGCCGCTCCCTCGACGACCTGCACGCGCAGGCCGCGGCGCTCGCCGAAGGGGCGCGAAACGGGTCCCTCTCGCCCGACGACATGACCGGCAGCACGTTCACGATCTCGAACCTCGGGATGTTCGGCGTCGACGAGTTCAGCGCGATCATCAACCCCGGCGAATCGGCCATCCTCGCGGTCTCGAGCATCGTCCCGACGCCGATCGCGGTCGGCGACGGTATCGGAATCCGCCAGATGATGAAACTGACCCTGACGGCCGACCACCGGCTCGTCGACGGCGAGCTTGCCGCCCGGTTCCTGAACGCGCTCCGCCGCAGGCTCCAGGATGCCGACGCATTCCGCGGCGACGTGCTCAACGGCTGAACGCCGGCTGCAGACTGGAGGCGACATGAACCGGAGCGCACAGCTGAGTCGAATCGGGCAGAGCGTCTGGCTCGACAACATCACCCGCGACCTGCTCACGAGCGGGACGCTCAAGCGGTATATCGCGGAGCTGTCCGTGACCGGCCTGACGTCCAACCCGTCGATCTACGACAAGGCGATCGGCGGCTCCGATGCCTACGACGAGCCGATCGAGCGGCTCTCGGCGGCGGGCTCCGACCGCGAGAGCATCTTCTTCGAGCTGGCGCTCGACGACCTGCGCCGTGCGGCCGACCTGTTCCTGCCCATTCATCGGCGGACGAGCGGCGTCGACGGGTTCGTCTCGCTCGAGGTGTCGCCACTTCTCGCTGCCGAGACCGCGGCTACGATCCGCGCCGCGACCGGGCTGCACGCGCTGGCCGGCCGGCCGAACCTGTTCATCAAGATCCCCGGCACGCCGGCCGGTCTCGAGGCGATCGAGGAGTCGGTCTTCGCCGGCGTACCGGTGAACGTCACTCTTCTGTTCTCGACCGAGCAGTACCTCGCCGCCGCGGACGCCTACACCCGGGCGATCGAGCGCCGGGTCGAGGCCGGGCTCAACCCTTACATCGCCTCGGTCGCGTCGGTCTTCGTCAGCCGCTGGGACGGTCCACTCGCCGGCGACCTGCCGGCCGATCTCCACCTCCAGCTTGGCCTCGCCACCGCCCGCAGGACGTACGCCGCCTACCGCGCGCTCCTGGAGAGCGATCGCTGGCAGCGGCTCCTCAACGAGGGAGCCCGACCGCAACGGCTCCTGTGGGCGAGCACCGGCACGAAGGATCCGAAGGCGTCCGACGTCCTTTACGTCGAGGCCCTCGCTGCCCCGCTGACCGTCAACACGATGCCGGAGGAGACGCTGCTCGCGTTCGCCGACCACGGGACGGTCTCCGGAACGCTCGCGGCCGGCGCCGATCCTGCGAACGAGGCGCTCCTCGCCCGGTTCGGGACCGCCGGCGTGGATGTCCCCGAGCTCGGGCGCCGCCTCCAGGAGCAGGGCGTCGAGGCCTTCGCGCGCGCCTGGCAGTCGCTGCTGGCGCGAATCGAGGATAAGGCCGCGGGCTTCGCGACCCGCTGACCTGTCGCTTCGCACAAAGAAACACCGCGAACCACGGCCAGTCCGCTGGCGGTGATTCGCGGCGCCTCGCTGAGCGCTGGAGGTGGTCCGGCCGGGGCTGCGAACCAGCCGCGGCCGGCCTCCGCCGGCCCCCGGGTCGCGCCTGGCGCCCGCGGAGCCGACTCCGGTTAGCTACAAGGTCACTTGGTCGCGATCGGCGCGCCGCCGCGGAGCGGGGCCGGCCGCTTGACCTTCTTGGGCAGGGTCTCGGTGCCGACGAGGGTCTCGTTGTCCTCGCCACGGATGAACGCCTCGACGCGATTGAAGGCGACGTCGTCGTGGAGCTGGATCGGCGGGCTCTTCTTGAAGTACGCCGACGGGGCGACGAGAGCGCCCTTGAGGCCGCGGTCGAGACCGAGCTTCAGGCAGCGGAGCGCGTCGATGACGACGCCGGCGCTGTTCGGGCTGTCCCAGACCTCGAGCTTCATCTCGCACTTGAGCGGCACGTCGCCGAACGTCGTGCCCTCGATGACGATGTAGCAGTACTTGCGGTCGAGCAGCCACGGCACGTGATCCGACGGGCCGACGTGGATGTTGTCGGGGTCGATGTCGTAGTCGAGCATCGAGGTGACCGCGTTCGTCTTCGAGATCTTCTTCGACTCGAGGCGCTCCCGCTCGAGCATGTTGAGGAAGTCGGTATTGCCGCCGAAGTTCAGCTGGTAGGTGCGGTCGATGCGAACGCCGCGGTCCATGAAGAGGCGGGTGAGGACGCGGTGGCTGATCGTGGCGCCGACCTGGCTCTTGATGTCGTCACCGATGATCGGCAGGTTCTTCTCGGCGAAGCGGCGCTGCCAGTACGGCTCGCGGGCGATGAAGACCGGGATGCAGTTCACGACGCCGACGCCCGCGGCGAGCGCCTGCTCCACGTACCACTTCGTCGCCTCTTCGGAGCCGACGGGGAGGTAGTTGATCATGACGTCGACCTTGCGGTCGCGCATGATCCCGGCTACGTCGGCCGTGGGTCCGGGCGCCTTCTCGATGATCTGGCTCAGGTACTTGCCCAGACCGTCGTGGGTCATGCCGCGCTCGACCTTGACGCCGAGGTTGGGGACCTGCTGGAAGACGAGCGTGTTGTTCGGCTTCTGGTAGATGGCCTCGGAGAGGTCCTTGCCGACCTTGTTCTTGTCGATGTCGAAGGCGGCCACGAACTCGATGTCGCGGACGTGGTAGCCGCCGAGGTTGACGTGCATCAGGCCCGGGACGAAGTCGGTCTCGGCCGCGTTCTCGTAGTAGTAGCGGCCCTGGACCAGGCTGCTCGCGCAGTTGCCCACGCCGACGATGGCGACGCGAATCTTCTTGCGGGCCTTGCCGGCCGGCGCCGTGGCATCCGCGGCGTCGCTGCTGATCTTCTCGCTCACTGTTCTCCTTGCTCCTCATTGCGAAGCTGCGGGCGCGGGCTCCTCGGAGTCCCAAAACAATGCGCCTTTATATAAAGGCTTGTTGATGCTATGACGCCCGCCGTGAACTGTCAAGGCTGGCGGCGAGCAGACGCCGCGTGGCGTGGTGGGGCAACTAGCGGGGCGGCGGATCGGTCCGGCCGGGGCCCCACGACTCCGGGCCGCAGATGAACGGCCGAACGACGTGCCGCGGCAGGCTCGCCGGGTTCGACCGCCAGGCTTCGACGGCGGCATCGAGCCACGTCGTCAGCCCTCCGAAATCCTGCCACGGCGTGAACGGCCAACCCTCGGAGCGGCACAGCCGGGCCAGGTCGCGCTTGGCAAAGACCAGGTCCGCGTAGGCGGCCGCGTATCGATCGGTCTCGCCGTCGCCGATGAAGACGACGCTCCGGCCGGCGGCCTGGTGGGCGAGCACGCGCTGGCGCTTGCACGTTCCGCAGACCAGGCAGTCGGGGTGGCCGTAGGGAAATGCCATGGCCGCGCGCGTGCCGTCGAAGCTGGTCTCGTTGCTCACGATCGGTACCGGCGGCACGCCGAGTCGCCGCAGGGCCGGCTCGATGTAGAACCCGAGGCCGTCGCTCACGACCTCGATCGCGACCTGGAGCTCCAACGCACGGCTGGCGAAGGGCCCGAAGGTCGGGTCGAGCGGCTGAGCCTCGGCCAGCGCCACGACCGGCGCGGGATCGCCGGGCAGGCACTCGACCTGGCTGATGAAGAGGCTGCGCGATCCGACCTCGCCCCTCGAGTAGGCCGCGTTGTCCTGCGCCAACCGCTCGCCCAGAAACTTCTCCAGGATGGCGTCGGCGACATCCGTCAGGGCGATCGTGCCGTCGTAGTCGACGAGGAGCGCCAGCGGCGGCTGCCGGGCTCGCAGCGGCGGGACTGGGACCGGCAGGCCAGCGTCGGTCGGCGCGCCGGGAACGGCAGGCGCCCTGGGCTCGTGCCGGCGGTCGGATGGCATGGCGCGAGGATACCGGCTGCAGGCCAGTGGTTGGGCGCGGGATTCGTGCGGGCCACCGGGCGCGTCGCGCGCGGCGGGTGCGTCGCGGGCGCGTCGGGCCGGCTACCCCACTGCAGCCGCGAGACGGCGCGAGCGGGCGACCAGGATCCCGAGCACGATCACCAGGCCGCCCAGCAACTGACCCGGAACGATCGCCTCGCCCAGGAAGAACGCCGCCATAACGACCGCGAAGGCCGGGACCAGGAACTGGAAGAGCATCACTCGCGTGGGCCCGAGGATCTTGATCGCCGCGAAGACGACGACGTTCGACGCCGCCGCCGGGAGAAGGGCGCAGTATGCGAGGAGGCCCAGGGTGCCGAGACCGACGTGCGCTGGGACGAACTGGGGAAGCTCGAGCAGCGCCACCGGCAGCATGCCCAGGCAGCCGAAGCCGATCGCCCACGTCGCCGTCCGCAGCGCGGAGTAGCGCCGCAGGACCGGCGTGCCGAAGGCGACGTAACAGGCCCAGCAGACGGTCGCAACGAGAGTCATGAGGTCCCCGCCGGAGGCCCCCGTCAGCCCGAAGCCGTGGGTGGCCGCGACGACGCCCACCGCTCCGCCGAACGAGATGGCGGCGCCGATCGCCTTGGCCGGCGAGAGCGTGTCGGATCCGACGGCGGCCGCGAGGAGCAGGGTCGAGACGGGTGTCGCCGCGGTGAGCAGGGCCGAGTTCGCGGCGGTGGTCTGACCCAGCGCTGACGCCCACAGGTCCTGGTACAGGCCGAAACCGACCAGGCCCAGAAGGGCGATCGAGAGCGCGTCCCGCCGGGGAAGCGAAACGCTTCCCTCGCGCCAGCGCAGCAGCGCCAGCAGCACGAGGAAGGCCAGCACGAACCGGGTCATGGTGAAGATGATCGGCGGCACGTCCGCTATGGCGGCTTTCACCGCGACCACGTTGGCGCCCCAGGTCACCATGACCAGCAGCGTCGCGATCTCGGCGCCAAGGCGCGCGTTCGCACCAGGTCCGGCGCCGCCCGCCTCTGGCGCGCCGGGGGCGGGGATCCGGTTCGGGAGCGCGGCCGGGCGGGTCATCTGGTCGGGTGTCGCACTAGCCGAGGCACTGCTGTCGAGGCGTTGAGACGCAATCGCCCGGGCCTGCGGCCCGGGCGACCGGCTCGGATCATCGGCGACTGATGTCAGACGTTGTCCTGGTCCAGCTCGAGCGACTCCTCGTCGCCCTCTTCGGTGAGCTTGAGCCAGACGAACAGGCCTGCCAAGACGATGAGCGGGATGACCACGAGCGCGGCGAGCGCGACCAGCACGGACGCCATCAGAAGCTTCAGGATCTTCATGGGCCTACCTCACATAGCCGCTTCGGATCTACCGCTCGGCTCGCTCAAACCCCGGACTGGGGTTTGGCCTCTTTCTCACCTCTGAACTCCGGCGCCGCCGCGATCAGAGTCTCGACCTCGTCGCGTGTGAACTCCGCGATCACGTGCCGGCTGCCGGTCTGCGTCCACATCAGCAGTCGCAGCACGAAGGCGCCGTCCTGCTCAAAGAAGAAGATGTCGCGCGGCTTCTGCTCGTCGACATATCGACCGACGACGCGAAACGCCTGCTCATAGTAGCCCGCCTGACCCCAGGTGACCGCGCGCTGCTGGTTTTCGCGCCTGGCGTGGCCCTCCTCCATGAATCGAGCGATGTCGTCGTCCAGGAAAGTGAAGGTTTCCTTGCTCTGCTGGCCCAGATGTTCGGACCATGCGCCGCCGGTGGACGTCTCCACCACCATCCCCTGGACCACGAACCCGTCGGGCGCCTCCACCAGCAGGACCTCTTTCATCCCGCGCTGGTCGAGGAAGGCGCCAATCGAGCGCAACACTTCCTCGTAGTTCTGGCGAGGACTGCCATCGTAGATTCGCATCTGCTTCCTCGCGTTCCGCGACCCCGATTCGAGACCGCAGGTGTGGACCCTTACGGTGGACAATGCCCGACCTCCCCGTCGAGGCACCGTCTGAGAGCCGAGTGTACCAGCCTCCATCGCAGGAGCAACAAGGTTCGGACCACGGTTGTTCCGCCGGGCCCCGCGCCGCGGACGAGGCCGCAGGCAGGATGAGCGGGCTCACGCTTCGGTGGTGAGCGACTCCCGGCCGTCGTGCCCGGGCCGCGGGTCGGTAGAATGGCGACGTCAAGGGGCCTGGAACGGTCGATCCGCGGCGGATCGGCCGGTCGCGCCCACCTCGAGGCACCGGTCCGGATTCGCCCACGGCATCGCCCCTTTTCGGGTCGACGGCCCGGTGAGCGCAGCCCGAGCCCGGCGAGCCGCATCTCGCGGCACGCGGCACCGAGCTGGCCCAGGTCGGCATCCACGAGAGATCGGGAGCGAGATTCGAATGACGGAAGTGGCCGGGACGCTGGACCAGCTTGCGATCAACACCATCCGGACGCTTTCCATGGACGCCGTCCAGAAGGCCAATTCGGGCCATCCGGGCGCGCCGATGGGGATGGCGCCGATGGCCTACACGCTGTGGACGCGCTTCCTGCGCCACTCCCCCGAGGATCCGAGCTGGCCGAACCGCGACCGCTTCCTGCTGTCGGCAGGCCACGCCAGCATGCTGCTGTACTCGCTGCTGTATCTGACCGGCTACGGCCTGACGCTCGACGATCTCGAGTCATTCCGGCAATGGGGCTCCAGGACGCCGGGCCATCCGGAGCACGGGCACACGAAGGGGGTCGAGGCCACGACCGGTCCCCTCGGCCAGGGTTTCGCCAACGGCGTCGGCATGGCCATCGCCCAGCGCCGATTCGCGACCGAGTTCAACCGGCCCGGCCACACCCTGATCGATCACTACGTGTACGCCATCTGCTCCGACGGCGACCTGCAGGAGGGGATCTCGGCCGAGGCCGCGTCGCTGGCGGGGCATCTGAAGCTGGGCAGGCTCGTCTATCTCTACGACGACAACCACATCCAGCTCGACGGGCCCACCGCCCTCGCCTTCTCGGACAAGACCCTCGAGCGCTTCGACTCGTACGGCTGGCACTCGGCCCGGGTCGAGGACGGCAACGACGTGGCCGAGATCGGGGCCGCGATCGAGGCGGCGCGGGGCGATGAGCGGCCCAGCCTGATCGCCGTCCGGACTCACATCGGATTTGGCGCGCCGACCAAGCACGACTCCCAGAAGGCGCACGGCTCGCCGCTGGGCAAAGAGGAGATCCGCGGCGCGAAGCAGTCCTACGGCTGGGACCCCGACAAGCACTTCTTCGTTCCCGACGACGCATTGCGCCACTTCCGCGAGGCCGTGCCCGCGGGCCGGAAGCTCATCGCCGAGTGGGGCGAGACGCTGGCACGCTATGCCCGCGACTACCCCGTCGAGGCGGGCGAGCTGCGGCGGCGCCTGGCCTGCAAGCTGCCCGATGGCTGGGACAAGAGTCTGAAGAGCTACTCCGTCGGCGACGGGCCGGCGACGCGCAAGGCAAGCCAGGAGGCGATCAACGCCCTGGCGACGACGCTGCCGGAGCTCTTCGGCGGATCGGCCGACCTCTCCGAGTCGAACCTGACCGATGTCGAAGGGGCCGGCATCTTCGAGGCCGACCAGCCGGGCGGACGCAACATCCGGTTCGGGGTTCGCGAGCACGCCATGGGCGGGATCGTCAACGGCATAGCCCTGTACGGCGGCTTCGTCCCGTACGCGGCCACCTTCCTGACCTTCAGCGACTACATGCGCGGCTCGGTTCGACTGGCCGCCCTCCAGAAGCTGCGGGTCGTCTACGTCTGGACCCACGACTCCATCGGCGTGGGCGAGGATGGACCCACGCATCAGCCGATCGAGCACGTGGCCGCCCTGAGAGCCATCCCCAACCTGACGGTGATGCGTCCGGGCGACGCCAACGAGACGGCAGCGGCCTGGGCCTGTGCCGTGGCCGTGTGCGAAGGACCCACCGCCCTGATGCTGACCCGCCAGAAGCTGCCGATCCTGGCGGGCACGGCCGAGAAGGCGCGCCAGGGGGTGGCGAAGGGCGGCTACGTCCTGCGCGAGACGTCGGGAGACGCCGCCAGGCCGGACCTGATCCTGATCGGCACCGGCTCGGAGCTGCAGCTGGCCATGGCGGCGGCGGAAGCGCTGGAGAAGGAGGGCATTCGGAGCCGCGTCGTGAGCCTCCCGTCCTGGGAGCGTTTCGAGGCGCAGGACGTGGCGTATCGCGAGGCCGTCCTGCCGCGCGCCAGCCGCAAGCGTGTCACCATCGAAGCCGAGAGCCCATTCGGGTGGGAGCGCTACGCGGGCGACGAGGGCGTGATCGTGGGTATCGACCGCTTCGGCGCCTCGGCTCCGGCGGAGCAGATCTTCGAGGCCTTCGGCATCACCGCCGCGCAGGTGACCGATATCGGCCGCAGGGTCGTCCGTGAACGGCTGCACGGGCGGATCGTCGCGACCGATTCCGGCTCGGGCGCGCACTGAGAGGAGATCGATGCGCATCGCACTCGCAGCCGACCATGCCGGGGTGGAGCTCAAGAGCGAGCTGCTGACACGGCTGGCGCCCCTGGGCCACGATCTCATAGACCTGGGCGGCGACGGCAGCAACCCCGACGACGACTACCCGGATTACAGCTGCGCTCTCGGCGAGGCCATCCTGGCCGGCCGAGCCGATCGCGGCATCCTGGTCTGCGGCAGCGGCGTCGGAGCATCCATCGCCGCGTCCAAGATGCCGGGCATCCGGGCCGGCCTCTGCCACGACACCTACTCGGCGGGCCAGGGCGTCGAGCACGACAACATGAACGTGCTTGCGCTCGGGGCCCGGGTCATCGGAGTGGAGACGGCGGTTTCCTGCGCCACGGCCTTCCTGGCGGCGACGTTCAGCGGCGAGCCGCGGCACGTCCGCCGGGTCGCGAAGATCCGTGCCATCGAGCAGGACGCCGCGCGTCTCGAAGCGGCCGAACGCACCAGGTAGCAGCGCGGCGATCGAGCCGGCGTCGCCGGTTGCCGTTGCGTCCAACCACTCGCTAGTCATGAGGCTTTGGCAATGACCGAATCGAAGGCACCGGCATCGCTCGCCCTCGATCTCACACTCGGCGATACCAGGCTGGTCGCAGCTCTGGCCGAAGCTCGCGCCAGGGCGGTGAGCGAGAACTGGGCCGATCGAGCCGTCGGCCGCCGCGATCCCACCGTCTGGTCGAGCGACGACGTCGTCCAGCGCGCCATCGCCATGCGCCTGGGCTGGCTCGAAGCGCCGTTCCACTTCGCGGACGAGACGGGCGAGCTGGCTGCCTTCGCCCAGGCCGTTCGCGACCAGGGATTCACCACGGCGGTCCTCGGCGGGATGGGCGGCAGCAGCCTGGCGCCGGCACTTCTGGCCCACGTGTTCGGGACCGCCCCCGGCGCAATCCCGGTTCGCGTCCTGGACTCGACCGACCCGGCGGCCGTGGCCGCGACCCTGGACGACCTGGACCCGACCCGCACCCTCTTCATCGTCTCCACCAAGTCCGGCACCACGGCCGAGTCGCTCTCGTTCCAGGCATATCAGTGGGAGCTGATCGCCGCGGCCCTCGAGGAAGCGGGCGTGGGCCGGCCGACGCAGCCGGGCGACTTCATGGTCGCGATCACCGACCCGCAGAAGAGCGTCCAGTCGATCCCCCACCACGACCAGCTGCGCGAGCTGTTCCTCAACCGGCCGGACGTGGGCGGTCGGTACTCGGCCCTGACGTATGTCGGCCTGGTTCCCGGCGCGCTGCTCGGCCTGGATCTGGACGAGCTGCTGCGTGGCGGGCGGGAGATGGTCGTCGCGTGCGGTCACTCCGACCCGGCGAGCAACCCCGGCCTGGCCCTGGGCCTGGCCGTGGGCGTCTTCGCGATGAACGGGCGCGACAAGCTGACCTTCGTCATCGACCGCGAGCTCGCCGCCTTCGGGCCGTGGGTCGAGCAGCTGATCGCCGAGAGCACGGGCAAGCACGGCGTCGGCGTCGTGCCAGTCGACGGCGAGCCGCTCGGCCCGGCGTCGGCCTACGCCAACGACCGCGTATTCGTCCGAATCGCGCTGGCCGGCTCGGACGGGCCGGACCCTTCCATTGGCTCGAACGTGGATGCCCGCCTGGGAGAGCTGGCTGCGGCCGGCCACCCCGTCATTCGCATCGCCGTCGAATCGAAGATCGGCATCGGCGCAGAGTTCGTGCGCTGGGAGATCGCGACCGCGCTCTCGGGCGTGGTCCTCGGGATCGACCCGTTCGACCAGCCCAACGTCGAGGAGGTCAAAACCAACACCCGCGCCGTCATCGCCTCCTTCGAGAGCGGCGGCGGGCCCGAGGCGGGCGGTGAGGCGCAGGGCATCGCCGACGAGGCTGCCCTGAAGGCCGCGCTCAAGGGCGCGCTGGCCAACCTCGTGCCGAACGGCTACGCCTCGATCCAGGCCTACGTCGCCCAGACCCCGGAGCGCGACGCCGCCCTGAGCCGCATTCGGACGCTGCTCCGGGACCGGACGCGCCGGGCCACCACGGTGGGCTATGGGCCGCGCTTCCTCCATTCGACGGGCCAGCTCCACAAGGGAGGAGCCCCGATCGGCTGGTTCCTGCAGCTGGTGGCCGAGCACCCGGACGATCGCGAGATTCCGGGCAAGGCGTACACCTTCGGCCAGCTGATCGACGCCCAGGCGATCGGCGACGCCCGCACGCTCGAAGACCACAAGCTGCCTGTTCTTCGAATCAACCTTGGACAGAACCCCGACGCCGGCCTGGCCGCCCTCGAGCGAGCCCTGACTGCGGCGCTCAAGGAGGCGTAACGCCATGGACCTCGGTTTCATCGGACTCGGCCGCATGGGCGCCAACATGGTCCGGCGCCTGCTGCTCGACAAGCACCGCATCGTCGCCTACAACCGGACCGCGGAGAAGACCCGGGAGATCATGACCGAGGGCGCCGACGGCGCCTTCTCTCTCCCCGAGCTGGTCGGCAAGCTGGAGAAGCCGCGCGCCGTGTGGCTCATGGTTCCGGCCGGCGACGCGACGGAAGCGATGATCGACGAGTTGCTGAGACTGCTCGAGCCCGGCGATACGATCGTGGACGGCGGCAACTCCAACTTCCACGACTCGGTGCGGCGCCACGCCAAGGTGGCCGAGCATGGCGTCAACTTCATCGATGCCGGCACCTCGGGCGGGATCTGGGGCCTCAAGATCGGCTACTGCCTGATGGTCGGCGGCGAGCCCGAGCCGGTGAAACGCCTGGAGCCGATCTTCCGGTCGCTCGCTCCCAAAGACGGCTACCTCCATGCCGGCGGCCCCGGTGCCGGGCATTACGTGAAGATGGTCCACAACGGCATCGAGTACGGGATGATGCAGTCCTACGCCGAGGGCTTCGAGATCCTCCACGCCTCGGACTTCAAGCTGGACCTGGCAGCCATCGCCGACCTGTGGAATCACGGATCGGTCGTGCGGTCGTGGCTGCTGGAGCTCGCGGCCTCGGCCTTCTCGCAGGACCAGGATCTGACGCATCTGAAGGGCTGGGTCGCCGACTCCGGCGAAGGCCGCTGGACCGTGCAGGAGGCGATCGACAAGGACGTTCCGGCGCCCGTCATCACCATCTCGCTGCTCAACCGCTTCCGCTCCCGCCAGGACGACAGTTACCAGGCCAAGGTGCTGGCGGCGCTGCGCAACGAGTTCGGCGGCCACGCGGTGAAGACGGAGTGAAGGCAGGATCGCGGCCGCTTCCGGGCCTGCCGGGCCGTCCGGGCAGTTTCGACCGACCCGGCCGCCCCGTCCGATGAGCTCGACTCGCGCGCCTGTCCCGCCGGCGCCGGCCAGGACCGCCCGCCAGCTGAGGGAGGCGACTTCCTCCGCGCGGCGGCGACACCGTCCGGACGCGGATCTCAATCCGCTGCGCCAGGGCCTCCGTCTCGAGCGAGAGCCGGACCCGTGCGCCTTCGTTCTGTTCGGGGCCACCGGCGATCTGGCCCACCGCAAGGTGATGCCGGCCATCTACCAGCTGTGGCGGACGAACCTGCTGCCGCCCGAGTTCAGCCTGGTGGCAGTGGCCCGCCGGCCGTACACCGACGAGGCGTTCGCGGCCGAGATCCGTGCATCGCTGGAGAAGTATTCGAGAGTCCTGCCGATCGACGACGCCTCGTGGGCAGAGCTGGCCAGGCGGATCACGTATCAGCAGCTCGACTTCGGCGAGGATGCCGGGTTCGACCGACTCAGCGCGCGGCTGGACGCCCTGGACGCGGAGCGGGGGACGGCCGGCAACCGGCTCTTCTACCTGGCCACGCAGCCCTCGCAGGTGACCGAGATCGTCCGCCAGCTGGGCCGCGTCGGGCTGGACCACGAGCTCCGCGGCTCGGGCTGGCGCCGCGTGGTGATCGAGAAGCCTTTCGGGCGCGACTTCGAATCGGCGCGGCACCTCAATCACGAGGTCGGCAAGGTCTTCCGCGAGTCGCAGGTCTACCGCATCGACCACTACCTCGGCAAGGAGACGGTCCGAAACCTGCTGGTCTTCCGATTCGGAAACGGCATCTTCGAGCCGGTCTGGAATCGCAGCTACGTCGACCACGTCCAGATCACGGTGGCGGAGTCGCTCGGCGTGGAAGGCCGCGGTGCTTTCTACGAGGAAACCGGCGCCAGCCGCGACATCCTACAGAACCATCTGTTGCAGCTGATGACTCTCGTGGCCATGGAACCGCCCAGCTCGTTTCACGCGGATGCCCTGCGCGATCAGAAGCTGCAGGTCCTGCGGGCGATCACGACACCCACGACCGACCATGTCCGGCGCGACGTCGTGCGCGGCCAATACGGTCCCGGCTGGGTCCAGGGCGCGGCCGCTGCCGGCTACCGCGAAGAGCCGGAGGTGGATCCCGGATCGGAGACGGAAACGTACGTCGCCGGCCGCTTCACGATCGACGATTGGCGCTGGAGCGGCGTGCCCTTCTACCTGCGGGCCGGCAAGAGGCTGCCCAAGCGCGCAACGGAGATCTCAATCCAATTCAAGGAAGTGCCGCTGTCGCTCTTCCGCGAGTCGACCGGCGACCCGGCGCCCAACGTCCTGGCGATGCGGATCCAGCCCGACGAGGGGATCATGCTCCGCTTCGCGGCCAAGGTGCCGGGCCTGGGCCTGGACGTCCGAACGGTCAACATGGACTTCGACTATGGGACCTCCTTCGCCGTCGACTCGCCCGACGCCTACGAGACGCTGATCCTCGACGCCCTCCTTGGCGACGCCTCGCTCTTCACCCGGGCCGACGAGGTCGAGGCCGCGTGGGCGGTGGTGACGCCGGTCATCGACGGCTGGGCCACGATGCCGGAGCCGCATTTCCCCAACTACGCGGCCGGAGCCTGGGGACCCGAATCGGCCGACGAGCTGATGAAACGGGACGGGCGCCGATGGCGCCGAATCTGAGGCCGCTCGATCTCGCGCACTCGGTGCCCGAGATCGAGCGGGCACTGGCCCACCTCTGGGCCGACGCCGCCACGCACCGGGGGGGCGGCGAGCATCACGTCGCGGCGCGTTCGAGCGTGCTCAACCTGGTCGTCGTCGCGGGGCGACGGGAGACGGCCGAGCGCTGCGCGGCCACGATCGAGGCCACGGCCGGACGCCACCCTTCGCGATCGCTGATCCTCTCCGCGCTCGACGTGGAGGGCCGGCCCGGCCTCGACGCCACGATCCAGACGGTCGCAATCACGACTGCGGCCGGGAGCGCCCAGACCGGCGCGGAGACGATCTACGTGACGGTCCACGGCCAGACGAGCCATCACCTGGCCTCGATCATCGTTCCCTTGCTAGTCCACGATCTGCCGGTTGCGCTGTGGTGGCCGCGCGACCCCCAGTTCCTCACGCATCGGGCCGAGCGGCTGCTGCCGATCGCCGATCGCCTCATCGTCGACGGCTCCTCCTGGTCCGGCGATGGGCTGGACCGCCTCGGCGCGATGGCGAGCGTGACGCTGGCCCGGCGCCTGGCCGTCGCCGACTTCGCGCTGCTCCGTCAGGCCCGCTGGCGCGAGGCGCTGGCCTCGGTCTACGACCTGCCGGATCTTCGGCCGCATCTGCGGGCGGTCCGGTCGATCGCGGTGGAGTTCGCCGCGCCCGACGAACGCGACTCGACGGGTCTGACCAACATAGTGCGGCCCGTCTATCACGTGGCCTGGCTGGCGTCCCGGTTGGGCATGAGCGTGGTCGAGCCGATGCGGCGTCTCCCCGACGGCCGCCGGATTGCCACTCTCCGGCAGGGCGACCACGCCGTCGCCGCCGAATGGCGGCCGGTCTGCTCGGACCTCGGCGAAGGGTCGACGGTTCGGGTGGAGATCGTCTCGCGGCTGCGCGGCGCCGAGCTGGTTGGCGACGTGGCCGCAGGAGACCGCACCGTGGACGTCGCCATCCACGACAAGGGGCGCGAGCGCGTGCGCCGCACCTATCTGGCTCCGCGTCTCGGGGACGTAGACCTGCTCGAGCGGGCGTTGGAAGATAGCGCCGGCGATTCGGTCGCCATCGAGGTGCTGGCGATGGCCGGCCACCTGATCGCCGTGGAACCAGCGCCTCGCGGAGCCGTCGAAAGACGCGGGAGTCGGGACCATGACTGAGCACGAGCCGGACTTCTCCCCGGCATCCGAACGGCTGGCCGGCACGAGCGTCTCGGGCCTGCCGACGCCGAACCAGGGCGAGCCCGACCTGACCGTCGTCGCCGATCCCGACACGGCAGCGCACGAGGCGGCCGAGCGGATCGCTGCCGCCCTGGTCGCGGCCATCGACCGACGCGGCCGGGCCGACTTCTGCACCACCGGCGGCAGCATCGCGGTGTCGATCTACCGCTCGCTGTCGCAGTCGCCGCTGTGCGATCGCATTCCGTGGCAGCAGGTCCACGTCTGGTGGGGCGACGACCGCTACGTGCCGCGCGGCCACCCCGAATCGTGCGTGACGGCGCTCGACGACGCGCTGCTTGGCGGCGGCGCCGGCGAGCGTGGCAGCGCCCCGCTCCCGACCGCCAACATCCACCCCTTCCCAACGGATCGGTCCATCGCCGAGTACCGCGACAACAACTGGTGCGCGGCCCGCTACGCCGAGGAGATGGCCCGTCAGTTGCCCCTTGCCAAGGGCAACTGGCCCGTCTTCGACCTGATCCTCGTCGGCGTGGGCGACGACGGCCACGTCCTCTCGGTCTTCCCCGACAGCCCGGCCCTGGCGCGAATGGATTGGGCCATGGGAGTGCCCGCGCCGGTGCACATCGGCCCGCACATTCCTCGCATGACGGTCAATCCGCGCCTCCTGGAAGCGGCTCCGGTCCTGGTCGTGACGTGGAGCGCGAAGAAGGCCGAGGCCCTGGGCCACGTCTTCGGTGAGGTGCGCGACGACCGCCGCTGGCCGGTCCAGCGGACTCGCCGTCCCGGCGCGGCCTGGATCGTCGACGAGGCGGCGGGGGCCCGAATCCCGCCCATGCTGCGCGGGTAGGGCCGACCGCGGAGTGACAGGCTCCACCGGCTCCGGTTACGCGCGGGAGGCGGCGAGCGTGCTAGTTATCGCGCTCGGAGGCCTCTTCGGCCTGCAACGCCGCGAGGGCCGCGGTGACGTTGCCGCCCAGGGACTTGAGAATCTGCAGGTACAACGCCCGATCCTCAGGCTTCACGCTGGCTGGGACCGACGTGACCGTGGCCGTTGCCGCGGGCGTTACGAGTGCCGCCACGGTCGCCGGCGCGGCGGGCGGGGCGGCCGGCGCCTTCCTGGCCGGGGCGCTCGCGACGGCCGCTGCGGGCGCGGAGCTCGCGGCGGAAGTGGCATCGATCGCTTTGACGTTCATGGCCGGTTAGCCTCATGGCGTGCCGGAGGTATCGGCCGCGAACGCCGGACAAAGAAGACCGCCGCTCCGAAGAGCGGCGGTCTTATCGGGTGGCGACGGGGCGACGGCGCTCAGCCCGGTCCGGGCTACGCGATCTCGGCCGGCTCGAACTTCGTCTTGCGCAGGAACCAGGCGAAGATGACGGCACCCGTGGCGGCGAAGCCGAGCAGGCTGAGATTCAGGATCGGGTAGGAAACGTCGGGATTCGACCCGCTGACGAGCGCGCCCGGAATCCCGCCCAGGCTCGAGGAGATGCTGTTCAGGGCATCCACCTGGTCGCCGGCCTCGACGCCGTACACCTGCGGAATGATGTACAGCATCGACGCGACGACGAGCAGGACCGAGACGATCCGGAAGGTCCTGGCGTCGTCGTCGGAGTCGCCGGTGAGCTTGGCGAGCAGTGCCCAGAACAGCACCAGGGCGGCGAGCGGCGCAGTGATCGGCACTCCAAGATCTGGGCTCATGTACAGGTTGGGGAAGAGGAAGATGGCGCTCAGGGCCAATGTCACGACGAGCAACCCGTCGCGCATCAGGACGTAGCTGAGCCACCACACGTCGCCGCCGAACCGGAGGGTCAGGCCCTGCAGGTAGCGGATGACGTACGGCCGGGCAAAATGGAGCGAGAGAGTGAAAGCCCACAGGATCGGCAGCACGGCTGCGACGGAGAGGATGAGCCAGTACTGCGTTCCCTGGACGAGAGCTTGCTGGTCGTTCATCGTGATCTCCTAGCTCTTCGCCGCGGGCTGGCTGACAGCGCCGGCATCGGCCTTGCGCGGGGCGGGCGAGGCAAGGCGGAGGTTGTAGACGACGGCCACGATACCCATGATCCCGACCAGAAACGCGGACAGGTAGCACAGCGCCAGAGCGATGGTCGGGTTCTGTGAGCTCACGAGGATCGACGCGAGCTGGTTGGAAATGCTGCTACCGACAGTGGTGACCTGGCTGCCCAGGAGGTATGCGCCCAGGTAGAGCGACGCGCCGAGACCGATGAAGAAGGTCTGCAGATAGAAGCTCCGCGCGTCGGCATCGGCCCTGGTCGTCAGCTTGAGCAGCAGGGCGGCGAAGGCGCACGCTCCGGCAAGCCCGCCGGTGATCGGCAGGTCGTTGCCGGCGACCACGTCCGGGTAGAAGAAGATGAAGCTGCCCAGGAAGACCTGGAGCAGGAAGATGTCCCGCATCCCGACGTAGATCGTCCACCACAGGTCCGCGCCGAGGCGCAGGGTGAACTTGCGCGTCAGGGCGAGCATGTACGGCCTGGCCAGGTGCAGGGCCACCGCCAGCAGCCACAGGGCCACGAGGGCGGCAGCTATCGTCCCTTCGATGAATTGCTCGGCTGCACCGAATGCCGGTGATTCCATCAGTCGCGACCTCCCGAAGTCAGCGGAGGATTGCTCGCTGGGCCCGCGAGCGGGGGCTGGATTGGGGGAGTCTTGCCGGCCGGAGGCCCATCGCCTGGGCCGTCTCGGGGACCCCGACCGGACTGGACGCGGACCGACTCGCAGCGGTAGATCGCGTCACAGCGGAAGCATCGAGCAGCTTCGGTCTTCGCCGCCGCCAATTCCAGGCTGGGTTGGGTCGGGGTGAAGGAACCGGGCTCGTAGGCGGGCAGCTCCATCCCGACACGCGGCTGGGTGGCCAGACCAACTGTCAGGACCGACTCCGGGCCCTTGGGCACGCGAACCGTGGCCATGATCTCGGCTTCGCCGTCGCGGCTGCCCGAGAGGTACTCGTGGATCGAGCCGGCGGCCCGCCGACCTGCGCCAACCGCATGGATGATCGTCTTGGCGCCGGAGACGACGTCGCCGCCGGCGAAGACCCCCTTGCGACCGGTGGCCTGGCCGGCGTCGGCAACGATCCCGGAGAAGCCGCTGGTCTCGATGCCGGCGCCCTCTGGCAAGATCGAGGGATCGGGCTCCTCGCCCACAGCCACGAGCACCGTGGTCGCGGACTTCTCGCGCTCGCTGCCGGGGATCGGCTCGTAGACGGCACGGCCGCCGTCGAACTTGCCCGTGGGCCGCTGGCTGACGAACTTGACGGCGGAGACGCCCCTGGCCGAACCGACGACCTCCGAGACCGCCGCCTCGAACTGGACGTGCACGCCCTCGTGCTCGGCGGCTTCGACTTCCTCGGCTTGAGCCGGCATCTCGCCCCGACCGCGCCGGTACAGGACGGTGACCGACGAGGCGCCCGAACGGAGCGCCGATCGGGCCGCGTCCATGGCCGTGCTGCCGCCTCCGACGACCACGACCGATCCGCGCAGGACCGGCTTCTCGCCCAGGTTGACCTGCTTGAGGAAGAAGGTCGCGGGCACGACGCCCGGCAGGTCGTCGCCCGGCACGCCGAGCTTGCGGCTGCGCGACGCGCCTGTCGCGAGGAAGATGGCGTCGTACTTCGCCTCGAGCTCGGCCAGGGTGAAGTCGCGGCCCATCGCGCTGTCGAGCTTGAGCTCGACGCCGAGGCCCACGATGCGGTCGATCTCCTGGCGCAGGACCGTGCGCGGGAGGCGGTATTCCGGGATGCCGATCGCCATCATGCCACCCGGCACGGGCATCGCCTCGAGGACGGTCACCCCGTAGCCGAGTCGGGCCAGGTAGTAGGCGGCCGACATTCCCGCCGGCCCGCCGCCGACGATCGCGACCCTCTCCTTGCGCTTCTCCGCCGGAGGGGCGACCGGCGGCAGCTTGCCCTGCTCGGCAGCAAAGCGCTTGAGACGGCGGATCGCGATCGGCTCGTCGAGGGTGCCGCGCCGGCAGACCGCCTCGCACGGAGCGGTGCAGATCCAGCCGCAGACCGAGGGGAAGGGGTTGACCTCGGCCGCAACGGCGTATGCCTCGTCGTAGCGTCCCTGGCCGATCAGCCCGACGTAGCGTCCCGCATCCGTCCCGGCCGGGCAGGCTTCCTGGCACGGCGCGATCGGATCGCGGCGGCTGTCGGTCACCATCGACCGCCAGACCTGCCAGTCGTTCGGTCGCTCGCTGGTTCGCCACGCGAACAGGCTGCCCCACGGTGAGACGCGGGCCGGCTTGAGCGATTCGCGGGTGACCTCGCCCAACGGCTGCCAGGCGGGAGCCGGTTCGACGGGCCGGGACACGGGGCCCTGGCGAGCGGCGAGCGGCGTGGGGCCCGCAACGGTGTCGAGCATGACAACGTGCGTAGGGCACTCGCGGACGCAGATGCCGCAGCCGACGCACTCTCCAACCTGGACCGGGTACTCCATCATCCAGTCGAAGGGCTTGCCGAAGACGCCCGACCCTTCGACCCCCGGCCGCTGCGGCCGGCTCATGTCAAGCGCCTGAACCGGGCAGACGTCCATGCAGACGCCGCAGTTCAGGCAGTTCCCGTTCTCGATCTGGATCCGATAACCCATGGGACGCCTCGGCCGTAGGGATTCCTCGATCGAATGGTCGCGGACGGCCGGTGCTGGGGCATCTGCCGTAGGACCGGAGTTCTACTACCCGGTCAGGTGGGTTGGTATCGCCGGGCGATGGGTGCGGCTCAGCGCGAGGTGGCGCGGCTCAGCGGCGGCGGAAGGGTCCGTCGCGTCGATTGCCCTCAATGCCGCCGTGCCGGTACGTGTCCGGCACCAACCCCTCGCGGACGGCTCGCGCGGCGAGCTCGGCGCGGTTCTGGGCGTGCAGCTTCTCCACGATGTTCTTGAGGTGGAACTTCACCGTGTTCTCGCTGATCCCAAGCTCGACGGCAATCTCGCGGTTTCGGAGGCCCTCGGTGACCAGCTGCAGCACGCCCAGCTCACGCTCCGTGAGCTTCTGAGAACGGGACGCTGCGCCGCCGCCTGGCGAGAGCAGGAACTCGTCGATGATCCGCGCGGCGGTGCCGGGCGTGATCGCGGGCTCCCCGCGGGCCACCCCCTCCAGCATCGACCGGAGCTGCGGCGCCTCGAGATTTTTGAGCAGATAGCCCTGCGCGCCGGCCTTGATGGCGCGGAAGAGATCGGCCTCCTCCTCGCTGACGGTCAGCATCACGATGGCGACCTCGGGATGGCGCGCCTTGATCTCGGCGGTAGCCTCAAGACCCCCAACGTTGGGCATGCGGACGTCCATCAGGACGACGTCGGGCGAGGTCGAATCCGCGAGCTCGATGGCCTGGCTGCCGTCGGAAGCCTGGCCCACCACCTCGTGACCCCAGGCCAGCAGCAGCGACGCGACTCCGTCGCGGAATAGCGCGTGATCGTCCACCAGAAGGGTTCGCATGGGATCAGTCTGCCTCGGAGTGGGTAGGTACGGACGATTGGACCGCCTGGTGCCCCGCCGCGCGATCGTCTGCTGCGTCAGGCGGTCCGGATGGCCCGAGACCGCGTTCGTTGCGTCCCGGCGCGACAGGCACGCGCAGCTCGATGATCGAGCCGGAGCCCGGCCGACTGCGCCAGGCGATCCGGCCGCCGACCGCCTCGGCGCGCTCTCGCATCCCGGCAAGTCCGAAGTGGGGCCATTTCTCAGGCTGGGAGCCCGCCTTCTCCGAGTCGAAGCCGACCCCGTCGTCGGCGACCCGAAGGAGCACCTCGGCTTCTTCGACCGCCAGGCCGATGGTGACCCGCTGCGCGTAGGCGTGCTTGCGAATGTTGGTGAGAGCCTCACGTGCGACGCCGAGCATCTCGGCCCCCACTTCGGCAGGCAGCGCCACGCTGCTCGCTTCCGACGTCGCGTGGAAGCGGACGGCGAGCTTGGACGATTCCGCGAATCGCGCGGCGTATTCCTCCAGCGCCGCGGCGAGGCCGCGTTCGGGAAGCACCGGCGGCGACAGGCTCAGGATCGCCTCGCGGACGTCCACGTACAGCGATCGCGCGGCCTCCGCCAGCTCGGCCATCTGCCTGCCGGCCTCGGCGACCCGGCCGGCGGCCAGCAGTTCCTCGACGGCCTGGGATTTGGTGTTGACGTACCCGAGCACCTGAGCCATGCCGTCGTGCATCTCGCGGGCGATCCGCTCGCGCTCGCCCTGGACGGCCAGCACCCGCAGCTCGTCGCGGAGCCGGGCCGCCTCGAGGGCCAGGCCCACCTGAGTGGCCAGCGCCGAGAGGGTCTCCACATCCGCGTCGGAGAAGCGGCGCGGCGCGGCCGTGGCCAGGCCGATGGAGCCCACTCGCGTCTCGCCGTGGCCCACCGGCGCCTCCAGCCTGATGGAATACCCGGGCGCCAGGTACCTGGCGAGGTCGCTGCCCGGGACGCCGCTCGAGGCGCCCGTCGATGCTCCGGGCGGTTTGCCCGGCGCCGCGCTCGCGTCTTCGAGCAGCACGCCCGGGGCGGCGCTGGCAGCGCGCAGCCGGACCTCGTCCTCGGGACCTTGCACGGCCACGAGGGCGGCGTCCACTCGAAGCAAGCGCCGCGCGTGGCCCGCGATGGCGGCGAGGGTCTCGTCCGGGTCGGCCTGCCCGGAAACCGCCAGGCTGACCTTGTACACCGCCCGCAGCGCGGCATTGCGCGACTTCAGGGCCTGGTGCCTGTGGATCAGGTCACTCGTCAGCCGGTCGATCAGCCGGAAGGCGTACCACGCGGCGACGATCGCGACGGCCGCCACCGCACCCAGGACCAGGATGGTGTCGAGCGGAAAGGGCAGCACCGCGTCGAGCAGCGAGTCGCTGAGCGCCTCCACGACGCCGACGAGGAGGATCGCGCCGAATACGACGGCCCAGCGGCGGCGAGGGTACATCCGCGCCTCCAGGCTCGGGGGCGGTCCGCCGAGCCACGGCTCGGACGATCGGGCCCACCCGTTCGGGCAGCAATATGCGCCGAATGGCGGAACCGACGCCATTCTCGCGCCCGCCTGTCCTGCCGGGCGGCACAGGCGGTTTCCGAGCCGCTCGCCAACCCGCCGGGAATATGTCGTAGCCATCGATCAGATCCGTTGACGTCCGCGGCGGCCGCGAAGATAGTCGTAGCGACATGGTCGCCACGAGCAGAACCACTCCCAAGAGCGATGCCGCGGTCGCCGACACGACGGGCCCGGCCGAACTCACGGCCCCGCAGGCCGCCCGGCGAGTCGCCCGCCTCTTTCCGGAGGTGTATCGGCGCTACCACTGGGCGCAGCGAGTCCCGGGAGCGGATCTGCCCGTCACGCGCCGCGCGCTGGAGGTGCTGCAGCATCTCTCGTCCAGCGGACCGCTGACGGTCGGCGAACAGGCCGAGCACATGGGCCTGCGGCGCAACTCCGTCTCGGAGCTCCTGCAGCGCCTGGAGGCCAAGGGGCTCGTCGCCCGAATCCGTGACGAGCGCGACGAACGCCGGGTCCTCGTCTGGTTGACAGACGCGGGTCGCGACGTCGTCTCTCGGGTCGGCCAGGTGCTGGCCCCGGACCTGATCGCCGAGACCATGGCGACCCTGTCACCGGCGGAGCGGGCGATCGTCGTCCGCGGCTTCGAGCTGCTCGCCGCCGCCGAATCCCCCTCGAATCCATCGGTCCCCTCGACCGCCGCCGCCGAAGCGATCGACGCCCGAGGCCGGATCGACAAGCCCGAAAGGACACCCCGATGACCATCGCCGTCAATTGCGAGTCCTGCGGCATGCCGCTCGCCGGCGCCGAGGACCACGCCCTCGCCAACCCCGAGATTCCCTACTGCGGCTACTGCGCGCCGGAGGGCAAGCTGCCTCCGGTGGACGAGCGCCTGGAGCGCTTCACCCAGTGGACGATGCGCCAGGACGGCCTCGACTACCAGGCCGCGCGCGAGAAGGCCGTGGCCTACATGAAGACGATGCCGGCCTGGAAGGACTCTTTGTAGGTCGGTCCACCGCCGGTTTACGCGCCGGGCGCGACGGTCCTGCCGCTCGCCTCCGGCGCGGTCGGTATCATCGAGCCGACCGCCGGGCGGGATCGTCGCCGCCGATCAGCCGTTGGGCAGGAGGAGTCGCCCGTGCCGCACATGGACATCGTGGGCTGGATCGTCGTGGGATTGCTGGCCGGGGCGCTCTCCAGCGCCGTCGTGAGGGGAGGCGGGCCGGAAGGTTGCCTCGGCAACACGATCATCGGCATCCTGGGCGGGCTTCTGGGCGGCTGGTTCGCCACCGAGGAGCTGCACATGGGCAGCACCAGCGGCTTCCTCGGAGCGCTCCTGGTTGCCTTCCTCGGCGCCACCGCGATCCGCCTGATCCTCAACGCGGTGGAGGGCAACGACCGGCGCGGACATCGCCGGTCCGGCCGGTAGGAGGCGCCAGAAGATCGTCGCGAGCCGCCCTACCCCATCGGGCGGGACAGTTTCGACGCAATCAGCGCCGGTATCCGCAGTAGCGGTAGGATGCTCCCCACGAGTCCGCCCGCGGGGAGAGCTGCCACCCCGGGGCCCGGGATCGCCACGACGGTGCTGAGCCCCCAAGGAGGGCGACGATGACGACCACTCCCGCGAACGCCACTTCACCCAACCTGGACGCGCCCGCGGCAGCAGCGCCGGCTGCGCCTGCAGAGGCCGCGCCGAAGGCGGAGCGGCCGTACTCTCCAGGCCTCGAGGGCGTGATCGCCGCCGAAACCGCCGTTGGTTTCGTGGACGGAGCGAACGGCCGGCTGCTCTATCGCGGCTACCCGATCGGCCAGCTCGTCGAGAAAGGCACCTACGGGCGCGTCGCCGAGCTGCTATGGACCGGCGAGTGGCGCAAGACCGCGCGCCTGGTGCCGGCCCCGGTACCGGAACCCGTCATGTGTGCGCTGTACGAGCTGCCGTCCCACACCCACCCGATGGACGCGCTGCGGACGGCGGTCTCGGTCTGGGGCGCGTGGCGCAGGCCGCACTGGCCACCCACCGTCGACCAGGCCCGCGAGGTCACCGCCTTCGCGCCCTCGGCGCTGGCCGCCTTCCACCGCCTTCGCAACGGCCTCGAGCCGGTCAAGCCGAACCCCAAGCTCTCTCTGGCGGGTGGCTTTCTCCAGCAGCTGAGCGGCAAGGATCCCGACCCCGCCGCCGCCCGCGCCCTCGACGCCTACTTCATCGTCGGCGCCGAACACGGCCTCAACGCGTCCACGTTCACCTGCCGCGTCATCATTTCGACCCGCTCGGACCTGGCCAGCGCCATCTGCGGCGCCATCGGCGCTCTCAAGGGGCCGCTCCACGGCGGCGCCCCGGCCGAAGTCGTCAGCCAGCTGCATGAGATCGGCTCGCCCGAACACGCCGAGAAATGGGTCCGCGAGGCGATCGCCCGCGGTGACCGGATCATGGGTTTCGGGCATCGCGTCTATCGAGCCTACGACCCTCGCGCCGCCGCTCTTCGCAAGGTGGCCGAGGGCATGTCGGACATGGCCGAGTGGCTGGACGTGGCGGTCAAAGTGGAGGACGTGGTCTTGCGCGTGTTCGGCGAGCTCAAGCCGGATCGCGTCATCAAGACCAACGTCGAGTACTACGCCGCCGCCGTGCTCCAGGGCGTCGGGCTCCCGCCCGACCTCTTCCCGCCGACCTTCGCGCTCGCGCGCATGGCCGGCTGGAGCGCGCACGCGATCGAGCAGGCCTCGGCCGACAAGCTGATCCGGCCGGACGCTCGGTACGTCGGCCCCGCGGAGATGGACGTCCCGGTCCTGGGCCGCTAGGACCGGCTCTCGCCGCTGCGCCCGGTCAATCGGCCGGTTCGGCGCGCTCGACGGCCGTGGCGGCCTGCGCCCTGCCGGCGCCGGTCCCTCGGCGAGCGAACATGATGGCAACCACCAGGCCGAACGCGAGCACAACGGCCGCCAGGTAGAAGACCGCCCGTAGTCCCGCGCCGACGACCGTCGAGCCCAGCGCAGGCCCAGCGATCCCGCCCAGGTAGAGCGGCAGGAAGATCAGGTTGAGCGTCGCCGAGCGGCGCTCGGCCGGAACATCCACGGCGAGAATCCCGGAGACCATCGCCCCGACCACCGCCTGGAACGCGATTGCCATGGCGTAGGCCACTGCCATCCATACCGCCGTTGGCGCGAGAGGCAGGCCCGCGAACGAGAGCGACAGGCCGGCCATGGCCACGACCATGACCGTTCGGAAGCCCACTCGGTCCGCGACCCAGCCGCCGATCGGCGACAGGGCCGCGCCGACGATCGTCGCCACGCCCAGCACCAGGCCAACCGACCCGGCCACGTCCAGCGGCGTGTGCTCGACGTCGTGGACCAGCAGCGCGAGGTACTGCGTCGACATCTGGCGGCCCAGGAACGCGATCCCGTAGATCGTGAAGAGCCATCGAACCGTCCGGTCGGACAGCACTCCCTTCACGGCGCCGAAGGCCAGCCGAATGACGCTCCCCTGGGGCACCACCTCGGGCCGGACCTCGCCGGAGCCGACGGCGAGCATCAGCGCCACCGCGGCGGAGAGAATCGCGGCGACGGCAAAGACTGCGCCGCTGGCCACGTGCAGCTGGTCGATCATCACGGCGCCAAGCGCCGGGCCCGCGCCGAAACCGAGCGGACTGCTGGCGGCGAAGATGCCCATCGCCAGGCCGAGCCTCCCCGGCGGTGTGACGTCGCGGATGGCGGCCATCATGACCCCCGTGTTGCCCAGCTGGAAGGCAACCAGAAGCACCCCGACGACGAGCTGCCAGGGCTCACGGCTGGCCGCAATCACACCGAAGACGACGACCTCCACGAGGGCGCTGCGGATGATCACCGCCTTGCGGCTGTACTTGTCCGCCCAGACGCCCCACAACGGGATGAGCGGCAGTCCGGTCAGGAAGAAGAGGGCGCCGAGGATGCCGACGAAGCGCTCGATATCGGGCGTCGACATGCCGACTTCCTGAAGTCGATTCGGCAGGAAGGCGTAAACCTGGGCCACCCCGTAGCCCTCGATGAACGAGGTGATCCAGTACAGAGAGAGCAGCAGGCGCCAGTCTGGCTGGCCATGGCGGCGCATCCTGGCAGCGTAGCCGAGCGCCGCGAGGAGGGCCACCGAGGACCGGCGGTTTCCGCTGGTATGCCCGCAGGAGGTATCTTGTGACCCGCAGCAAGAGGACCGGAGGAGAAAACTAGGTGAACGACTCCAGTTGGCGCAACCTATCAGCCATCCTGGGCGTGGCGTGCGTGGTCCTGATCATCGCCGCCGGCGCCCTGCTGGCTACCTCGGGCGAGTCGCCCACGCCGTCCCAATCGAACGGCGTGGCAAGTGTGATCCCGTCGGTCGACGACTCGTCAGGTTCGCCCGTGCCTTCGGCTTCCTCGCCTACCTCTCCGGTTCCCTCCGGTTCCGTCCCCACCAGTGTGCCGACCGCCTCGCCCGTGACCAACGCCCCGATCGCGCAGGTCACGTTCAACGACCTGATGCTCGACGGCGCGACGGAAGCGTCGGGCAAGGCTCGAACGTTCACATTCATCACCGACGGCGCCGGTCCCGTCGGCATCTCGATCACCAAGTCCTCCCCGGCGAAGGCCACCACGAGGATCTGCGCCAAGGTGGACGACTCGAAGGCCGACTGCCGCACCGGCACGAAGGTCACTTACAAGGGAGCCTTCACCGACACGGCGCATTCGGTCTGGGTTGTCACGCTCATCGGCCCTGCCGCCACCGGGCCGCTGGTCGACGTGGCCTTTTCCTGGCCGACCAATCACGCCCGGATCACCCTGACCCACGGCCGCCTGCAGGGCAGCTCCAGCCCCGGCGTTCCAGTGGCCATGAACGGCTTCACGGCCACGGTCAAGACGGTCGCCGCCGGCAACGTGTCCGTCGCCGCCTCCTGGACGGTCATCACCACGGACGTCAGAGTCTCGACCGACGAAGTCGTCGGCACGTCGGTCAACGGCCTGGATCAGAAGACGTTCGCCGGCGCCACGAACCTCGGCACGCCGGGCTACTCCTTCGCCGTGGGGGCAGGCAAGTTGCTGCGGGTATCGCTGCGGAACCTGTCCGCCGACAGCCAGAGGCCGGATCTGACGGCCGTACTCTCGGTCCCGTAGCCGTCCGGTCCGCTGGAGGCTGCAGCCGCGACCTGACTCGAACGTTCCATCGGATGGGGCACCGTTGAGGGTTCCCGCCAGGGCTGCCTCAGCCGGCTGACGAGGAGGAGAGCTTGGAGGACTTCCCGGTCGAAGGCTCGCCGATCGAAAGTCCGGCTGTCGAGGACGCGGCTCTGGCAGGTTCGACTTCCCAGGAAGCCGGCCAGGGCGAGGCGGGTCGGACCGGCCCCATCGGCAGACGTCCGGACCCGAGGGCCTTTGGCGTCGAAGCGCGACTCGGCGAGCCGATCGTCACACCCAACCCGAGGGCCAGGCTGAGAAGTGCGTCCCCCGGGCGGTGGCGCAACATCGCCCTGGGGCTCGGTTTGGCGCTGGCGATCCTGGTCGGCGCCACGGGCCATCTCCTCTTCTCGGCGCTGAACCGCGGCTCCGCCGCCGCCGGTGGCACGGGGAGCCCGGCGGCGAGCGCGGCGACCGCGACGCCCTCGCGGGCCAGCGAGGCGCCCGCCACGCCCGGCCTGTCCGCGACGCCCGGCGCGACCTCCACCGCCGGTCCGACCTCCACCGCCGGCGCCAGCTCCACGGCGACGGACACGCCGACCGTCGCGCCGCAGGGAAGCGGGGCCGCCTCGCCCGCCACGGTCACTTTCCGCGACCTGATGCTGGACTCCGCGGCGGACTCCGGCGGCGTGGCGCGCACCTTCGCGTTCACGAGCGATGGACCCGGGTCCGTCTCGGCGCAGATCGTCGCCGCTGCCCCGCTGGCCACGGTGAAGATCTGCATCCAGGCGAACGGCGGCCCGCAGAGCTGCTCCTCGGGCGCGACCCCCGGCTTCTTCACCATGGCCCCGCCGGCCGCGGACCAGGCCCAGTGGACCGTGACGCTCATCGCGACGGATGCGGGCGCGACTCCGGTCGTGGACGTGGCCTTCACCTGGCAGACGAAGTCGCCGGCTATCACCCTCAGCCACGGCCGGTTCCAGGGGGCGCCCAACCCCGACTCGCTGCGAGGCTTCACGGCCACGTTCAAGACGCGGGCGGCCGGATCGGTCGGAGTCGTCGCCTCGTGGCCGCCGGCGTCGGCGGACGCGGTGCTGACCCTGACCGACGTCACCGCCTCCCCGGGGTCGGCGGTTGGCCAGGTAACGTACCGGGCGGCCGGGTCGATCTCACCGGCCTATTCCGGGACTGTCGCCGCGGGCCGGACATACCAGATACAGGTGCTGAACACGGGTTCCGACAGCGGGCGGCCGGATCTCACGACGACGATCTCGTTCCCATAGCCGCGAATCACCGGGCGGCCATGTGTGCTTTGGGCCGGCGGATGCCCCACACGGCGGGATGCGCCGACCGCCGGGCGGGCGCTCGGTCAGCCGGCCTAGATCTCCTCGCGGCGGACCACTCGCCCCCAGGCTCGGGCCCGGAAGCCCGTCCATACGCCCGACCGGGTGTAGACGTCGGCCATCAGAATCGCCAGGGCCGCCGCTTCGTCGGGAGCGCGCACGAGAAGCAGGGAGGCGCTCATGTCTGCGTAGCCGCCGGCCTCGACGATGGTCCCAGCCGCGCGAAGCTCGCCGACCCTCTTGAGGTGCTCCTGCCGAACGGCCGGGCGTCGTTCGGCCGCGTCTGGGCCGTAGGTCGCCTCGATCGCCCAGACGGGCTCGATTGCCAGGCCGTCGGGGATTTCGCCCGCCATCGCTTCCTCCGTCAGTCGGTCAGCTGCTCGCCCGGCACCGAAATCTGAACGTCGGCGTCGGGGTCGACATCGTCCTCCTCGACATCGGCGCCAGCGGAGGTCGATTCGTCCCTGACCGGCGCAGCGGCGCTTCCGTCCGGCTGGTCGGCAGGAGCGCCGGCCGGTTCGGCCCGGGCGTACCCCTTGCGGGCGGGCTCGGCCTTGGCAGGCTCGGCTTTCGCAGGCTCGGTCGTGACAGACTCGGTCGTGACAGGAGCTTCGGGAGCGGGTTCCGTCCCGGCCGCATCAACGCTGGCCGGTTCAACCGCGGCCTTTGCCCCGGCACCCACCGCCTTCGGGCCCGCGCCGCCGCCGGCGCCGCCCGCCCGGACCGCCGCGGCCGCCTCCGCCTCAGTCGGCCCGGGCAGCTCTACGACCGCATCGGCCAACCCGTCGTACCGGTTCGAGCAGGCCAGGTAGATGACCTGGAAATCCGACGAGAGCTCGCGCAGCAACAGAGCGGCCCGCGCCGCTCGCTGATCGTCAAAGGTCACGAATGGGTCATCGAGAACCAGCGGCGGCCGCTTCCCCTGCGTGACCAGACGAACCAGGCCGATGCGCGCGGCCAGGTAGATCTGGTCGATGGTGCCCTTGCTCAAACGGCTGGCCGCAACCCAGTCGCCCCGCTCGGGCGCCCAGACGTCCACGTCCAGGGTACGGTCGTCTATCTCCACCTTGCGATAGCGGCCGCCTGTGAGCCGGGCGATGTCGCGGCCGACCTGCTGCTCGAGGAAGCGAGTCGCCTTGCGCATCGTCATGCCCTCGGCGGCCTCGATGGCCACGAGAGTCGCCTCGTAGATTCGGACCCGACGCCGCAACGCGTTGAGCTGCTCGCGCCAGGTGACGAGCCGCTCCGCTTCGCCGGCGACCTGTTCGGCATCGACCGGGTTGGCATCCACTCGAGCCATCGCCCCGGCCTCGGCGTCGCGTGCCCGCTCCAGCGCCTCCTGGCGGTCGCGCACCTCCGCCTCGAGACGCTCGCGCGCCCTTGCGTCCGTGGCCACCGGGCCCAACGCCTCCAGGGCGGCGACCTTCTGCTCCATCTCGAGAGCGGCCTGGTCGCGCAGCCCAGCGACATTCGCATCGCTCTGGCCGGCCAGCAGCGCCGATACCTGGACCTGGAGCGTGGCGATCTCCTGGCGCCGACCCTGCTCGCCCGTGAGCAGCCGCTCGGCCGAGGCGATGTCCGAGGCGCCGAGCTCGCGCAGGATGTTCTGCACGCCCGACTGGGCGACCCGGAGGCCTTCCTCCGTGCCGACCTTGCTCTGCCGTCGGACCGCTCGTTCGCGCTCGCGGGCGTCGTTGGCGTGGCGGACGAGCATGGCCGCCGAGCGGCGCTCCATGAGGAAGTAGACCAGCAGGGCGGCCACGAGCACGAACATGACGCCGGTCAGCATCATGGCCGTGACCCCGACCATGATGCCGAATGCGACCGAGCCGACGGCGATGATCAGGAAGAAGATCGTCGCCAGGCCCCACAGCAGGTAGCTCGACTCCGGCTCGTCGGGCTCGACATCCGGCCCCTGCTCTTCTCGAAGCGCCTCCTGCAGAATGGTCACTCGGCTCTGCAGCGTGCGCATCCGATCCAGCGTGTCGCGGAGGCTCGACATCGAGCGCTCGGGCATCGACTCCAGCGTCTGGAGGCGCTGCTGCGCCTCGGCCGCCTGGCGGAGCCGTTCGAAGCGTTCTGCCACGACCGTGCGATCGGATCGCAGGCGGTCCGCCTGGCGGGCGCCCTCGAGCATGTTCCGGCTCTCGGCCAGGGCCTGCTCGGCGCGCACGCGTCCCGTTCGAGCCTGAGCCAGGGCGTCGCGATCGTGTTCCAGCTTCTCGAGCGCGGCCTCGCCGCTGCGCAGCGCCGTCTCAGCCCGGGCTACGGCCTCTTCGGCGATCTTGAGGCGGCCGGGGTTCTTGTCACCGCGGGCCTTGAGGGCGCGGACCGTCTCCTCGAGCCGCGACTTGGCCCGCGAGCTGCCCTTGTCGCCGCCGCCGACGCTGCCCTGAAGTCGGTCTCGAAGGGCGCCCTCGTCCCGGTCCAGATCGTCGAGCTCCTCGTGGCGGATCGAGGCGGTGGAGCGGAAGAAGCCCTCGTTGGGGATGCCGGTCAGCTCGGCGATGATCTGATCGGCCCGAGCCGGGTCCGTGTACGTCTGGCCGTCGTACTCGAGCGATACCCGGCCGCGCTGGCCACGGAACTCCTTCTCCAAGACGCCGCGGCGAACTGTCAGCTCGCCCGTTTCCTCGTTCGCGTCCTCGACTATGAATTCGAGCCGCGTGCTGGCGCGCGCTTCCTCGGCGGAGCCCCAGGTGCGCAGCGTGTCGAGCTCGGTGCCGGTGGCCGTCGCCTTGCGGAACAGGGCCAGCTCGATGCCACGCTGGATGGTCGATTTGCCGGCCTCGTTGGGGCCGCGAACGATCGTGAAGCCAGGCGCCAGCTCGAGGTTGAGCTCGCGGTGCCTGCCGAAGTCCTTGAGCTTGATGCGAAGGATCCTCATCGCCGTGCCACCCTCACAGCGTCACCTCGCGGCCTTCGAGGAGATGGCGCCCCAGGCGCAGCACCTCGCGAAGGTCGGCCAGCTCTTCGGCCGGGCTCTGCGCCGGAGTTCCGGTCGACGCCCGTGGCTCACCGCCATCGATGGCCGTGCCGATGGCCGCCGGGGCGCCGGGTCCCGGGCCCGTCCCCGCTCCAGCCTTCTCCAGCTCGGCGATGCGGGTCTCCACGTTCCGCACGAAAGCTCCGATGACGGTATCGGGTGGCGGCGCGGTCCCCTCCGGCAGAGCCGGGATGGACATGTCGCGGATGCGGAGCCGCAGGAACGAAGGCGCCAGAGCGCGCTCCACCTCGTCCAGCTCCACGTCCAGCGTGTCCGGAAGAAGCCCAGTCAGGCGCACGTCCAGGACGAGGTTCGAGTCGGCGTGGCGGCCGATCGTGTCGACCAGGATCGGTTGAGAGGCGATCGCGCTGACGTCCAGCTCGAGCTTCTCGCTGCGTGTCTGGCCGACGCGCTTGGGTTCGATCCCAACCCGATGGCGACCGCCTCGGTCGTCGAGCGTGACGAGCAGGACCTGGCCGGCACCGTCCTGGTCGACCGCCACCGGCTCAGGTGCGCCGGAGTAGGCGTATGTGACGTTCCCGGCCACGCCTTCGATGGCCGAGTGCCAGTGGCCCAGCGCCAGGTAGTCGAGGCCGGTCCTGGCGATCTCCTCCTCGGTGAACACGACCTCATCGCTGTCCGTCTTGCCGGGGATCGCAAGCGCGCCGTGGACCATCCCGATCCGCCAGGTCGCGCGTCGATCCATGCGGGCATCGAATCCGTCCAGCGGGCTCTTCGGCGCGCGCTTGGTGTTGAAGACACGGCCGTGGACGACCGCGTCGAGCGAGGGCAGCCAGACGTTCGGCTGCTCGGGCGTCAGGACGGCGATCCACTCCGGAGTTGTTCGAGCCATCGCGGCCAGATCGTACGACCGGTAGATCGAGGCGCCGTCGTACACGTCGTGCGTGCCCGGGATGATGACCGTTCGAATAGAGGCTTTGGCCAGGCGGCCCAGCTCCGCTGCAACGCGCTCCACCGACCGACGAGGCTGGGTGTTGGAGTCGAACAGATCGCCGGCGATCAGCACCAGATCGACCTTCTCGACCACGGCGAGGTCGATCGTGACCCGGAACGCCGTGAACTGGCGCTCGCGCAGAACCGCGGCGCGCTCACCCAGATCCGTGTGGCGCGCCCCCAGGTGGACGTCGGCGGTGTGAAGCAGACGAAGCATCGGGCCTCTGGCTCCTCTCCCAGCCCCGGCCCAAGTATGTCGCGCCCGGTCCGTGGGAGGCTCGCGCAGTCTAGTTGACGGATTCGGCGCCCGTTTCGACAGCGCGGCGTGTTCTGTCGCGACGGCCGACTCGGCGATTGTGCCAGGTTCGCGGGCGCATGATGCAACTTGCTCGAAACGATCTGTCACGACGCGATGCCAGTCGTCGCCGAAGCGGTCTCGAACGCCGTTCCACAACCCACCGTTAGCGCCGGATTCGGCTCCCCGCAGGCCCTCTGGACGCCGTTGTCCCGGGACCCGGGCCACGTTCGGAGCAGCGGACGGGCCATGGTATCCTCCCGGCCTACCGGTGCGTCCCCACGCAGGCACCAATCAGCCGAATAGCCTCGACCGGATCCGCTCGCTCCTCATGGCAGCGCCCCTGCGCGTTCCGGCATCGCCTCGGTCCGCCTGCTTCTGGGACCCGTCGGGGCGGACAACTTGCGCCTCCGGGAGGAGAAAGTGGCCTACGTCGATCGGACGCTCACCTGCGTCGACTGCGGTGCCGAGTTCGTGCACTCGGCCGAAGATCAAGAGTTCTACACCCAGAAAGGGTTCGTTTCGGACCCCAAGCGCTGCCCGAGCTGTCGGGCGGCGAGACGGTCGATGCGGGAGTCGGGGGAGAGCGCGGGCCGCGGGGGCGGGGCCGGCGACTCGCCGCGCGAGTACTTCGCCGTGATCTGCTCGCGCTGCGGGAATCAGGCGCAGGTCCCGTTCAAGCCGAACATGGATCGGCCGGTCTACTGCTCCGACTGCTTCCGCGCGGTCCACGCCCAGGGCGCATAGGCCCCTCGGGTCATCCCTCGCAAAAGAGAAAGCGGCGGTCGCCTTCCGGCGACCGCCGCTCTTGAGCACGTAGGGTTAAGCGGCCTTGCTGGCGGTCCAGTCCATGTACGCGGCGTAGGCGGCAAGCGCCCCGCCGGCAACGACCAGGATGTCTGCGACATACATGAAGACCGGCGGATTGACGCCGAAGCCACCGGCGCGGATCAGCTGGCCGAGAACGATGAGGACCGCGAAGACGAAGGTCGCCCCGGCGACGCCCAGCAGGATCTGCGGGTACGGCATCGGCCAGGTGATGTTCATGTTGGGGGCAACGTGGAGGTAGACCACCACCAGCGACGCGACGGCGGCGATGAGGGTGAGCCACACGAAGATGCCGGCGGTATCCCAGGTGAAGTAGTTGATGCTCGGGCACAACGCACTGTTGGCGCCGAGTCCGCTGCACGGATTGACCGAGGCGAGGATCAGGCCGACGATAACGCCCACCAAGGCGATAACTGCCCCGTAGACAACCAGCTTCTCACGAGCGGATACCTTCGCCCATAGCTCATTCAGCACCGGTTAAGCCTCCTTCTCCAACTGATCCGGGACGCGCCCCGTGCGGGGCCCCCGGCTACCTCGCTCCTGTCGGCCCCAAATGACGGGTCCCGAGGCCGATTAGAACGAGCGCAGCCTACACCCCGGGCCCGGGCGTGACCAGATGGTTCCTGACGTCACGCAAACGGTCATTCAAACGTGGACCGCTCGAACACAGGATGAACTCGCGCCCCGCCCGGCATGTACGGCCGGGCAACCGGCCCGCCTACCGGGACTAGTGGCCTCGCGCGACACGCGCAGACTCGCCTGGCGGGCCGCCAGACCGCATTTGGACGGCCTGAGCCGTGAACCTCCGGCGCGAATTGCCGCGTCCAGATGTGGCGAATCGAACCGCCCTGGCCCGATAGGTCGGCCGGCCCGTTTCGGCAGGTGCAACCAGGGGCAAGAGGCCTACTGCGGCGACCACCGGCGACCCGCCGGAGACCCGCTTCTGCCGCCCGCCTCGACTCCCCAGCCGGCAGCCGCCGGCTGGGGATTTGGGCGTTCGTCTGCTAGAATTGGACCCGCTCCCAACGGCGTTGCCGTGTCCGAGCGCCCACGGATCCGTCTGCCGGTGGTCGCGGCGCGCGATCGACGAGCTGGCAACGTCGATGGTTCGGGAGATTGGAGGAGGCACCATGGCTCGGCCTGTCCGCACGGCGGTCGCTCCGACCCCGCTTCGGCCGGTGAAGTCCCACCTGATCGAGGACTACAACGCCCGGACGAACGTCGTCCGGTGCGATTGCGGCTGGTCGGGCATCGCGGACGAGTTCGCCATCCACAGGCGTGCCGTAGGCGCCGCAAGCCCCTCCTGACAGCGCCCCGCGGCTTCGGGCCGTCTTCTCCTGAACGACCCCTCGCGACGTACGAGGACCTCGGCTACCGCGACGTCTTCTGGGCCGCCCGCCGGTACGAGGACGCCTGCGATCGGCTTGCCGTCCGAGCGCTGCTCCCGGCTCGAGGCAATCGCCTGATCGAAGTCGGGGCCGGATTCGGCCGGCTCGCGGACGAGTATCGCGGCTACGACGAGGTCGTCCTGCTCGACTCGTCCGAGGTCCACGTGACGGCGGCCCGCGAAGCTCTGGCCGGCGACCATCTCTTTCACGTCGTCCTCGGCGATGCCTGCGCCCTGCCCTACCCCGACGGCCACTTCGACGCCGCGGTGTGCGTTCGAGTGCTTCACCACTTCGCCGACCCCGGGCCCGTGCTGGCCGAGCTGGGCCGCGTCACCCGGCCGGGTGGCGTTCTCGTTCTCGAATACGCCAACAAGCGCAACCTCAAGGCCATCGCGCGGCGCCTGTTGGGCCGCCAGAGCTCGTCGCCGTTCGCGCTCGGTTCGGTCGAGTACAAGCCGTTGCATTTCGACCATGCGCCGGTCAGCGTCCGACGAGCCCTGCGCAAGGCGGGCTTCCGAATCGAGCGCATGCGGGCCGCGTCGCTCTTCCGCTTGCATGCGTTGACCCGGCGGCTGCCGCTCTCGCTTCTCGTGGCAGCCGAAGGCCGGCTTCAGGCGCCCCTGGGTCCCATCACACCCGGGCCCTCTGTCTTCGTTCGAGCCAGGCGCTCGAAGTAGACGATCTTCGGCTGGTCGACCGATGGGCCGGGCCTAGCATTCCTCTTTGCCGGGAGCCTTCTGGACGGGCCGATAGAGGAAGTAGTTGGCGGCGCACGCGGGCCAGGCAGACCGCGGCCGATAGACCGCCCGGGCCGCCGCCCACGATGGCGCAGTCGACCTCACCTAGGGGCTGATCGGAGATGTTCGAAGCGCCTGACTGGCCCGATTCGCTCATGGAATAATGATGCCGTCGCCTGAGCCGGGACGCGAGACCGAATCGGGCCGTGGCGGTCGCCCGGCGGTCCAAGTTCGGTTCGGGAAGTTCAGGTTGACCTTCAGCTTCACAACGCCGAGACGCGCGACCAGGCGTACGAGCAGCTGCGATTCTCGGCTCGGCTGACGGCCACGCCTGAGGGAGCGGCCGCGAAGGTCGGCTGACGTCGTCGGGACGAATGCGAGGAGACTGATGCTGTACCGCCCTCTGTCAGCCATCGGGGCCATCGCGCACCTGCCGGACGCTGCCGTGGCTCCACTCGTGTCGCGCAACCGCCCAGGCGCGCCGCTGGTCGTGGGCGGCGCCCGCTTCGCCATGCCGTTCATCCTGGGCGCGATCCTGGCGCTCGCGTGCGGGTTCGGAGTCATGGCCGGCAACGAAGGTGCGGCCAACCCCAACCCGACCGACTACACCGCCTCCGGCCTGGCCCAGAACCCGGATCTGCACGGCAGGTTGTGGGCCATCGTGCGCGGGACAATCGATGAGTCCTATGTCGACAGCTCGAAGGGCGACGGCACCTACGGATGAAAAAGTCAACTCGCCAGGCTTGCGCCAGCCGGTCGGCTCGGTAGACTCGAACCTGGATGCGGTCAACCCCGTGGCGAACGGCGGAGCATCGGGGATCAGCTCCGCGGCGCAGCCGGCTCCGGCCCTGCCGGATCATCGAGTCGCTCCCCGCTGGCGGTGGCCGCATCCGCTCTGGCGCTCCGGCTCGCGACGAACCGCTCGTAGGCGGCCTGAGCGCCGGTGAGCATCACCCGTTCGCGAGCCCGCTGAGCTAGCCGGGCAGCCCTGGCCGCGCCCGGTCCACCCATCACGATCCCGGTTCGACCCAGACGTCGCTCATCGCCTCCCAGGAGCTCGAGACGGCGGATCTTGGCCGCGCTCGCCGAGGGTGGACTCCAGGCGTAGTCGACATCGTGGCTCAGCAGGTGCCAGACCAGAACGGCGAGCTTGCGGGCCACGGCCACTATGGCGATGCCCGTCCCGCGCCGGCGGCGGACCCGCAGATAGAAGCCCGCGAGCGGTCCGGGCGTCCGGACGGCGGCATGGGCGGCCTCGATGAGGAGGGCTCGAGCGTGGGCCTGGCCGGCGCGGCTGATGTGCCCGGTATAGCTGCGGGCGCCGCTCTGGCGGACGGCGGGATCGAGCCCGAGATAGCCCACGAGCTTGTTGGGTCGGCCGAAGCGGCCGATGTCGCCGATCAGGGCATCGAGCGCCGCGGCGGTGGTGAGGCCGATGCCCGGCACGCTGAGCATGTGGCGCACGTATGCGCTGTCGCGCACCGAGCGGGCGATAGCGGCCTCGGCCAGCTGGATCTCGGCCGCGATCGCGTCGTGGAGGCGCAGGTGCATCGCCAGCGCCAGTCGCTCGTCGGCCGGTAGGTCGAGGCCCTCGAGCCAGGCTCTCCCGGTGACTCCGAAGGGATCCGATACCGGGCAGGTGGCCAGCCGCCGGCCGATGACGGCCGCTACCCGGTTGCGCTCGCCGGTGCGGCCTCGGACCAGGCTTGCCCGCAGGCTGACCAGCCGGCGTCGAGCCAGGGTATCGGGATCGGGCTGCCACACAGCTGGAATGTAGTCCGCGGCGAGCAACTCGGCCAGGGTCGCGGCGTCGATCCGGTCGGTCTTGACCTTGGCCTCCGCTATCGCCCGTGTCCGGAGCGGATTTGAGACCACGACCTCGGCTACATGAGGCGCCAGCAGCTCGGCGATCGACCAGGTGTTGGTCGAGGCCTCCAGCACCACCCGGTCGTCGGGTCGAAGACGGGCGATCAGATCGACCAGACCGGCGGGGCTGACCTCCACCGATCCGAGGCCGACCGCCCGCCCTCTGCCATCGACTGCCGCCGCCTCACCCTTGTGGCGGCCCAGATCGAGCCCGATGCTGCGCATCGTCGCTTCCTCCCTTGCCCGCGCTTCGCGATGAGCTGACACCGGCCCCGGGCAACACGACACCTACGGATCCGCGCTCATGGCGCAACCGGGCGAGTCGCAGGGGCGGCCACATACGACCACGGGCTCGAAGTCCATAGGTATACCGGCCTGCCCCGAAGCTGGCGTCCCGACAGGAGCCCCTGTCCCGGTCAGCGCAGGCTACGCCGGGCCACTGGCTACTGTCTCGCTTTTCATAGCCGATACGATCACACCGACTACCTGGTCTGCGACGCCTCCACGCTGGACTGCGTCGTGGTGCTCTCGCACAAGCCCGAGGCCGAGATGGAGAAGGAGCTCGCGGTCGACGGCTCCGTCACGGTCACGGGCATGCTGCGCGGCGACACCAAGGAGATCGACGGGGCCGTTCGGACGCTGGGCACCCGCATCGACAATGTGCACGTCAACCGCTCCATCCTGCTGGCCGAGGGCGAATGGCCGGCCGATGCCGCCTCGATGTACACCTTGGCGATCGTCTCCGGAGTGCTGGGCGCTCCGCTCCTGATCGGCTGGCTCGTCGGCTACGTGGTCTTCCGGCCGTCCAAGCTGAAGCCGCAGCCTGGCGTCGGCATGGCCGGCCGGCTGCCGGTCCGCGTCACCGGCCTGCTCGTCGGCCCGGGGGCCGGCCTTCGAGCACGTGAGCTGCGGGCCGAGCTGCGCCTCGGCGAGATGAACCCGGCTGCTGCGGCGGCCGGCACCCCGCCACCGATCGATCTCCACTGGACGCGCGAGGGCTACTCGCCGGCCGTGCGGCTCACCCCCGGGCTGAGTCAGGGCGTGGTGGGAAATGCCTCCCCGTTCCGCGGCGCGCGTCCGGCCATCCGCGTCCGCTTCTTCGGGCACGCACTGATCCTCAGCTTCGACGACGAGGCAGCCCGCGATGCGGCGTACGAGCAGTTGCTGAAGTCCAGCTGGTATGCCAGCGCACAGGCACAGGTCCCAGCCCCGGCCCAGGCCCCGATCACGACCTGGGGCGGGTACGCTCCACCCGGTGCGCCGGTCGCGCCCCAGAACCCATACGCCAGCCCTCCCTACGGCTCTGGTCCGGGCCCGACTCCTCCGCCGGCGTCCTGACTCGCAGGCGTCCCCTCACTGCGGCACGCGGCCGGGAGGGCCCTCCGCGCGATCGATCCCTGCCGGGTACACTGCGGCCAGAAGGAGGCAGGCCCACCGAGACTAACATCCCCTCAGTCGCGCCCGAGACCAGGGCGCCGGCATCCGCGAGTGAGCAGCCCGAATCGCCGGTTCGCCCCGTCAGGACGCGTGAGGAGCGCCTGCTCCTGATCCGTCCGCTGCTTCGCAAGCGGATCCTCGTGCTCGACGGCGCCACCGGTACGCTGATCCAGCGCTACGTCCTGTCCGAGGCCGACTTCCGCGGCGAGCGCTTCCGCGATCATCGGCGCGACGTCCGCGGCGACACGGACCTGCTCTGCCTCACCCGCCCGGACGTCGTCCGCGCCGTCCACGACGCTTATCTGGCAGCCGGCGCCGACATCATCACCACGAACACGTTCACCGCCACGCGGATCGCCCAGGCCGACTATGGCATGGAGGGCGTGGCCTACGAGATCCACGTCGAGGCGGCCCGGATCGCCCGCGCCGCAGCCGATGCCGCAGAGGCTCGCGAGCCCGGCCGGCCGCGGTTCGTCGCCGGGTCGCTCGGCCCCACGAACCGGACCGCCTCGATCTCGCCGGACGTGGCCGACCCGGCAGCCCGCTCCGTTTCGTTCGAAGAACTGGCCGTGGCGTATGCCGAGGCCGCCCGCGGGCTGCTGCTCGGCGGTGTCGACCTGCTGATGGTCGAGACGATCTTCGACGTGCTCAACGCCAAGGCCGCGATCTACGCCATCCAGGGCGTCTTCGAAGAGCTGGGCATCGAGGTGCCGCTCTGGATCTCGGGCACGATCACCGATGCCTCCGGGCGAACGCTCTCCGGGCATACGGTGGAGGCCTTCTGGAACTCGATCCGCCACGCCGGGCCGCTGATCGTCGGGTTCAACTGCGCCCTGGGCGCCCGCCAGCTACGAGCCCACGTGGAGGAGCTCTCTGGCCTGGCCGACACGTTCGTCGCGGCCCACCCCAACGCCGGCCTGCCCAACGAGTTCGGCGGATACGACGAGACGCCCGAGGCCATGGCCGCCGTCCTGCGCGACTTCGCCTCGGCGGGCCTGGTCAACGTTATCGGCGGCTGCTGCGGAACTGGACCGGCGCACGTGACCGCGTTCGCCGAGGCGGCGCGGGGCTTCGCGCCACGCGCCATCCCCGAGCGGCCGGCGGCACTTCGGCTGGCCGGGCTGGAGGCCTTGAACGTCGGCGATGACAGCCTTTTCGTGAACATCGGCGAGCGGACGAACGTGGCCGGCTCGCGCCTTTTCGCCCGCCGGATCGTGGACGGCGACTTCGACGGCGCGCTGGAGATCGCCCGGCGGCAAGTCGAGGCTGGCGCCCAAGCCATCGACGTCAACATGGACGAGGCGCTGCTGGACTCGGAAGCGGCGATGACCCGCTTCCTCAACCTGGTGGCCTCCGAGCCGGCGATCGCGCGCGTCCCGATCGTCGTGGACTCGTCGAAATGGTCCGTCATCGAGGCCGGGCTGCGCTCCATCGGCGGCAAGCCGATCGTGAACTCGATCTCGCTCAAGGAGGGCGAGGGGCAGTTCCTGCGCCAGGCTCGGCTCGCCCGGCGCTACGGCGCCGCCGTGATCGTTATGGCATTCGACGAGAAGGGCCAGGCCGACACGGTCGAACGCAAGCTTGAGATCTGCCGCCGCGCCCACGGCCTGCTGACCGAACGGGTCGGCTTCCCGCCGGACGAGATCGTCTTCGATCCCAACGTCTTCGCCATCGGCACGGGCATCGAGGAGCACACCGGCTACGCCGTCGCTTACATCGAGGCGACTCGCCGCATCAAGGCCGAGATCCCCGGCGCGAAGGTCAGCGGCGGCGTGAGCAACGTCTCGTTCGCCTTCCGCGGCAACGACGTCGTCCGCGAGGCCATCCACGCCGTCTTCCTGTACCACGCCATCGCCGCGGGGATGGACATGGGCATCGTCAATCCCGGCCAGCTGGCGGTCTACTCGGAGATCCCCGCCGAGCTGCTGGAGCGCGTCGAAGACGTGGTCGGCAACCGCCGGCCGGACGCGACCGACAGGCTGCTCGAGATCGCCGGCCGCTACGCGGGCGTTGCCGGGGCGGAGCGGGCAACCGCCGACCTGGCCTGGCGCGAGCTGCCCGTCTCGGATCGGCTGCGGCACGCGCTGATCGAAGGGATCGACACGTTCGTGGTGGAGGACACCGAGGAGGCCCGCCGCGCCGCTGCACGCCCGATCGATGTCATCGAAGGACCTCTCATGAGCGGCATGAACGCCGTCGGCGACCTCTTCGGGGCCGGCAAGATGTTCCTGCCCCAGGTCGTCAAGAGCGCCCGCGTCATGAAGAAGGCGGTCGCTCACCTGGTGCCGTATCTGGAGGCAGAGAAGGCGGCGCTCGGAGACCTGCGGCCGCGCGGCAAGATCCTCATGGCCACCGTCAAGGGCGACGTCCACGACATCGGCAAGAACATCGTCGGCGTCGTGCTGGCGTGCAACAACTACGAGGTGCTGGACCTCGGCGTGATGGTGCCGGCCGCTCGAATCCTGGAAATGGCCGTCGCCGAGAGCGTGGACGTCGTGGGTCTGTCGGGCCTGATAACGCCGTCTCTCGAGGAGATGGCGCACGTCGCCGCGGAGATGGAGCGGGAAGGCTTCCGGGTGCCGCTGATCATCGGTGGGGCGACGACGTCGAAGGCCCACACCGCGGTCAGGATCGCACCGCGCTACTCCGCGCCGGTGATCCACGTGGCCGATGCGTCGCGAGCGGTCGGTGTGGTCTCGGAGTTGCTCGGCGACGGGGCCGCCGGCTACGCCGCCGCGGTCCGCAAGGAGCAGGAGCGCCTGCGAATCGATCGGGCGGGGCGCCGGGAGCGGATCGCCCGCGTCGCCATCGAAGTCGCCCGGGCCAACCGGACCCCGGTCGATTTCGGTCGTCCGATACCCCAGCCCAGCTTCCTGGGCCTTCGGAGCGAGGAGTACCCGCTCGCCGACCTGGTCGACTGGATCGACTGGTCGCCCTTCTTCACGGCCTGGGAGCTGAAGGGCGCCTATCCGGCGATCCTCAGCGCGCCCGGCGTGGGCGAGTCGGCCCGGGCTCTGTTCGACGATGGCCGGCGCCTGCTCGACCGGATCGCGACGGAGGAGCTCCTCCGCGTGCGCACGGTCGTGGGCTTCTGGCCGGCCAGCTCCGTGGGCGACGATATCGAGCTGTACGCCGACGAGGGGCGGTCGGAGGTTAGTGCGGTCGTCCACACCCTGCGCCAGCAGATGGAGAAGCCGCCCGGTCGGCCCAACGCGGCGCTCGCCGATTTCGTGGCCCCGCAGGAGGGTGGCGTGGCGGACTACCTGGGGGCGTTCGCGGTCACCGCCGGCGTGGGTTCGGCGGAGCTCGTGGCCTCGTTCGAGGCGGCCCACGACGACTATCGAGCCATCATGGCCAAGGCCCTTGCCGACCGCCTGGCCGAGGCGGTGGCGGAGCTCCTGCACCACCGCGTCCGACGCGAGCTGTGGGGCTACGCCCCCGGTGAAGCGCCGGATAAGGCCGCGATGATCCGCGAGGAGTATCAAGGCATCAGACCGGCGCCGGGTTACCCGGCGTGCCCGGACCACACGGAGAAGGCGACCATCTTCGCGCTGCTCGACGCCGAGGCAAGCGCGGGGATCAGCCTGACCGAATCGTTCGCGATGCTCCCGCCGGCGTCGGTCTGCGGCTATTACTTCTGGCGCCCCGAGGCGCACTACTTCGGCGTGGGCCGGATCGGCTCCGACCAGCTGAAGGACTACGCCCGCCGCAAGGGCTGGTCGCTCGAGGAGGCCGCGCGCTGGCTCGCTCCCAGCCTCGAGGACGCCTAGGCGCTTCCGCGGCTTCGTAACCAAACCGCAACCGAAGACGTGGATGACGCGCTCAGAATCGGGTTCCGGGATTTGACGTCGTTCGCTACTATTCCGGGACAACGCCGCTACCCGAACGGAGAATCCCGCCGATGCCGTCCGCGCCGGTCCTCGAAACCGCCGAGTCGCCCTTCGAATCTGAGCCGTCAGCGCCGGCTGCCGGCGGGGCGCCTGCCGTTTCGGAGCCGCACGCCGGACCGGTCTTGCACCTGGTTCCCGCCGCGACTGCCGTTCCCACCGCGAGCGTCACCATCCCCGCCGGCCCCACGGCCCGCGTCCACTGGATCGGCGGCTACGTGTACGACCGCCACCCGGCGGACCTCCACGCCGACATCGTCGCCGGCACGCCCGATCTCGTGGTCGTAGACGCACGGTACCCCGAGACATACGCGCGAGAGCACCTGCCCGGCGCGATCAGCCTGCCCTGGCGCGAAATCAACGAGGCCTCGACCGCGCACCTGTCGCGCGAGGCCCTGTACGTCGTCTACTGCTGGAACGCCAGCTGCCACGCTTCGACCAAGACGGCCCAGCGCCTCGAGGCGCTCGGATTCAAGGTCAAGGAGCTGCACGGCGGCCTGCAGGACTGGAAGAAGCAGGGCTTCCCCACCGAGCGCGCCTGACATCCTCGCGCCCGCCCCGCTGGCGTCACCTTCTCGCCGCGCGCTCTCCGATTTGCGACCGACCCGGCGCGAACGCGATCGGCCGGCGGATCGGTCGATCGCAAGCTTGCCCCGCTAGAATCGCCGCACTCAACAGAGGAGGTCGGCATTGAGCGCAGGGCGCGTTGCGGATCCAGCAGTCGCGGCCGGGGTGGATTCGGTCGTCGTCCTCGACTTCGGCAGCCAGTACAGCCAGCTCATCGCCCGTCGCGTGCGCGAGCTCAACGTCTATTCGGAGTTGCTGCCCTTCGACACCCCGTGGAGTGAGATCGCCGCCCACAAGCCCACGGCGGTGATTCTCTCGGGCGGACCGGCCAGCGTCTACGAGGCGGGCTCGCCCCACCCGGACCCGGCGCTCTGGACCGGCGGCGTGCCGCTGCTGGGCATCTGCTACGGCCTGCACCTCATGGCCCAGGCGCTCGGCGGCGAGGTCGTCTCCTTCAGCCGCAAGGAGTTCGGGCCGGCGGTCGTCTCGGTGACCGAGGGCGATCGACTCTTCGCCGGGCTCGAGCCCCAACAGTCGGTCTGGATGAGCCACGGCGATTCGATCGAACGGCTGCCGAACGGCTTCCGGCCGACGGCCAGCACCGGATCCACGCCGTATGCCGCGGTCGCCGATCCGGAGCGCCACCTGTACGGCATCCAGTTCCACCCCGAGGTCGTCCACACCCGGCACGGCCGCGAGATCCTGCGCAACTTCGTCGTCGAGATCGCCGGCGCCCGCCAGAACTGGACCGCGGCCAACTTCGTCGCCTCCACCGTGGAAGAGATCAGGAACCGCGTCGCCGAGTACAGCCGAGCGACGGGCACGGACGGCAAGGTCCTGTGCGCGCTCTCCGGTGGAGTGGACTCGGCCGTGGCTGCGACCCTCGTCCACCGCGCGGTGGGAGAGCGCCTGATCTGCGTCCACGTCGACCACGGGATGATGCGCAAGAACGAGACGGAGCTGCTGGCCACGGCCTTCGAGCAGCTGGGCGTGCGGGTCATCGTCGTCAACGCTCGGGAGAGGTTCCTGCGCAAGCTCGAGGGCGTGATCGACCCCGAGCAGAAGCGCCACATCATCGGCACCGAGTTCATCCGCGTCTTCGAGGAGGAGGCGGCCAAGCTTGGCGAGATCGCCTTCCTGACACAGGGCACGCTCTACCCCGACGTCATCGAATCGGCGACCTCCGACAAGGAGAAATCGGCCGCCAAGATCAAGACCCATCACAACGTCGGCGGCCTGCCCGATGACCTGAGCTTCCAGCTGATCGAGCCGCTCCGCTATCTCTTCAAGGACGAGGTCCGGGCCGTCGGGACAGCGCTGGGTCTGCCCGATTCGATGGTCCAGCGCCAGCCGTTCCCCGGGCCCGGCCTGGCCATCCGGATAATCGGCGAGGTGACGGCCGAGCGCCTCGACACCCTGCGCGAAGCCGACTGGATCGTCATGGACGAGATCAAGGCGGCCGGCTTGTATCGCAGCATATGGCAATCGTTCGCCATCCTGACCCCGCTTCGCTCCGTCGGCGTCATGGGCGACGGCCGAACCTACGCCAACGTCGTGGCCATTCGGGCAGTCACCTCTGAGGACGCGATGACGGCCGACTGGGCGAAGCTACCATACGAGCTTCTCGGCAAGATCAGCGCCCGGATCGTGAACGAAGTTCCGGGCGTGAACAGAGTGGTTTACGACATAAGCTCGAAACCACCGGCAACCATCGAGTGGGAGTGATGGCGGACGGGAGGAAGGGTCACTAGCAGGAGGGCCTGACGGTGGACGATTGGTGGAATCAGCCGATGCGGCGCGCGACATCGGGACCCGAGCCGGACGGCGCCGGATCGGGCGCAGGCGGAGGCGGCAACCCCACGTGCCCCTGGTGCTCGGCCGCAGCCGAGCCCGGCGCCAACTACTGCCCCAGCTGCGGCGCGATCATGGCCCAGCGAGAGTCGCTCGGCGGCCTGGTGATCCCCGGCGTCACCGATGTAGATCCGGGCCTGCGCCAGCGCTCGCTCACCGGCTCGATGCTCGGGACTCAGGCACGCATGAGTGTGCTGAGCGCCGTCGGCCAGGCGGCAGACCCATCGGCCCAGGTCGCCACCGCCGCGGCCATGCTCGCCAGGGATTCGATCGAGGGCATGTTCAGACCCGCGACGAACCCCGACGACGTGGGCCGGCCGAGCCAGGCCGCGCTGGAGATGGCTGATCGCCTGGGCCGGTCCGGGCAGAAACCGATGGCCGGCGCGAGCGACGAACTCTTCGGCGATGCGGCGCCGCCGGACGAGCCGGCGTAGAGTCCGCGTCACGAGTCCGCGCCAGGGTTCGCGTCCGGGCCGCGGAACACGAGCCGCGCCGTAGAGGAGAACGATGCAGAGGATCTTCGGAGCACTCGCGATCTTCTGTGGGTGGCTCTGCATCCCGTTGAGCGCGATCCTCGGGCTGATTGCGACGCAATTCATGGGCCTCGACCATGTCGAGGGGGAGCTGCCGCCGTCCGGACTCTACGGCGTGCCGGCGATGACGGTCCTGTGGATCGCGGTTGCGGCGGCGGTCCTGACAGCGGTCCCGGTAGCGGCGGCAATGTTTGCCGCGGATCCGAGGCGACGCTTGAACATCGCCGCTGCGGTCATGTGCGCGACCGGCGTGGTGCTGCTGCCGGACGACCTCGGGCGGGCCTACGCCGCGGCCCTCATTCCCGGAGCAGCGCTGTTCGCGGTCGGCGGGTGGTGGGTCCACCAGGCCGGCGCGATCGGCGCCGAGGCCGACTCGCGAGTTCGAACCGACACCGAGGCGACCGAGCCTGCGGCCGGCCCTGCGCCGGACCCGCCTGACCCGGCGCAAGCGGCGGGTCTCTCGTCGGCCGCCGACCCCGCCGTTTCGGCCGCCGTACCCGGCAAGCCGTCGACCAGACGGCCGATGCGTGCGGCGCCGAAGTCCCGGGCGGCCGCGGACGCCGAATGCCCGTGGTGCTCGGCCCGCATCGCCGCCGGGGCGGAACGCTGTCCGAGCTGCGGGGCGGCGCTCACCTCCCCGACCGAATCGACCGCGGACGCCATTCCCGGCGTCACGGCCGTCGCACCCGAGCTGCGCGCATACCAGGAGAGGGTCGCCCACCAGAAGAAACGACCCGGGCTCCTGTCGATGATTCTCAGCCAGCCCGACGATCAGATCTTCGCGAGCTCGGGAGAGCGTGTCGATCCGGGCGTCCTGCGGCCGCCGAGCGCCGAGGTCCGAGCCGAGATGGAACGTCTCGACCGCGAGATCGCCGCCGGGACGATCGTCGGCGAAGGCGCCGTCGCGCCCGAGACCGCCGCCGTGCCCGAGGCAGGCCCACCCGCCGATCTCCCTCCCGCGTCCGACTCCTAGCCAGGTGACCGCTCCGCGGCCGCGACTTCCCGCGCCGGGCCCCTCCTATCTGCGCGAGCTGGAGCTCGGTCCGGGCGATCGACGGCGCGTCGGCATGAGCCAGCCCCAGACCATCGCCGATGACTGGTGGGTGGCCCTGCTGTGGTGCGAGGAAGAAGGGCGCCTCCTAGAGTTCCGAGACTTCGGCCCGACTCCGGAGCCACCCCCGGGCTCCCCGCTGATGCGCTTCGGGCCCGCGCTCGCCGGGACGCTGTCCGGCCTGATCCTCGAGGAGAGCGGACGCCAGCAGCTCCGCCTCCGGCTGGGCCAGCCCCCCGTCGAAGAGACGCGGCCCTGGGAAGCGCCTCTCACGGTGCTCGCCGGGTTCCGCTTCGAGCCGGCCCGCTCTGCCACGCTGCGCGACAACGAGCTGGCCCAGACGGTCCTTCGAGCCTTCCGGGACGCGATCCTTCGCCTGGCCGGCTAGGCCCAGCTGGGCGAGTGGCATTTTGCGGCTCGGCTAGACTCGTCACATGCGCGACATGTTCGACGACTTTCTCGATGAGCTGCGCCGCCGTCAGGCCGAGCAGCGCCGCAAGAGCGGCGAGCTGGGGGCCGAAGGCGAATCCGAGCCCGTTGCCGGGTCGGACGCCCAGACGGACAGAAGCTCGTCGACCGAGGGCCCAAGGGAGGACAAGCCGGTGAGTTCCAACGGAACGGATTCCGACAACGGCGCCGATCGGGGCGACGAGGATCAGGGAATCTTCCGAGGCAGTGGATACAGAGGTCCGCGCAGACCCCGATCGGTGGGCTCCGACGGCGAGCTACCGGAGATCCACATCGGCCGCGGCTGGGTGATCTTCGGGACCACCCTGGTCGTCGTCCTGGTTCTGCTCAGCCTCTTCTTCTCCGTGGGCGTCGGCATCTGGACCGATGCCATCTGGTACCAGAGCGTCGGGTTCGCGGGGGTCTTCTGGACCCGGCTCGGCTCGCAGCTCGGCCTGTTCGCCCTGGGCGCCCTGGTCGGGTTTCTATTCCTCTGGCTCAACATCTGGCTGCCCGGCAGGCTTATTCCCAAGGGCGAGATGCGGCGGTTCTCGCTGGACGACTTCCTCGATCGCTTCAACCTCGACCGCTATGCCGGCGGCTACGGAGGCGGACCCTTCAACGCTCCGCGCCGCCCCACCTCGGGCCCGAGCGAGATCGAGATGCCCGACGTCGCCCGCCCCGTCTTCTGGGGCTTGCTCGGCCTGAGCGCGCTGATCGCCCTGGGACTCGGCGGCCTGATGGCCAGCAGCTGGACGACCGTCCAGCTCTTCGCCCATCGCGTGCCATTCGGTCAGCTGGATCCGTCGTTCCGCCTCGACCTGGGCTTCTACGTCTTCGAGCTTCCGTTCTACCGTCTCATCCAGTCGTTCGCGAACACCCTGCTCCTGCTGGCACTCGTGCTGGCCGGGATTCGCTACCTGGTCGCCGTCATCTCGGGCGCCTCGATGCCAACCGCCGCTCGCACCCACGTCGGCGTGCTGGTGATGCTGTTCCTGCTGTCGATCGCCATCGGCTTCCAGCTCGACCGGTATTCGCTTGTGTACAGCCATCAGAGCGGCATCTTCCAGGGAGTCAGCTTCACCGACACCAACGCCAGGTTCCTTGCTATCAACGTCATGACCGTTCTGGCGGCCTTCGCGGGCACCCTCTTCCTGCTCTTCTGCCTGACGCGCTGGTGGGTGCCGCTGACCTTGACGATCGTCATCTGGCTGGGCGCCTACGTGGCGCTCGACTTCGCCTACCCGCTCATCACCCAGCGGATTGCCGTCGATCCGAACCAGCAAGGCCAGGAGACGCCCTACATTCAGAACAACATCGACATGACCCGGCTGGGGTTCAACCTGGCGGGCTGGACCGCCAACTCATATCAACCCGGCACGTCGATCAGCCAAGCTGCGCTGACGAGCGAGCAATCAACGATCCAGAACCTGCGACTGTGGGACTACCGGCCTCTCGGCCCGACGCTCGACAACATGCAGCTGATCCGCAACTACTACAGCTTCGGCGATGTCGATACCGATCGATACGTCTTCACCGACGCGGCGAGCTGCTCCCCCAACCCGGCCCCGTGCGTGCGCCAGGTGATGCTTGCCGGGCGCGAGCTCGATCCGGGCAAGGTCGCCAACCTCAACAACGGCAACTCGAGCTGGGTCAACCAGCACCTCGTCTACACGCACGGCATCGGGCTGGCAATGCTGCCCGTCAACGAGGTCGTGCGCAGCAACACCGGGCAGAGCGCGAACCCGCTTCTCGTCATCCAGAACGTGCCACCGGCCTCATCGCCCGGAGCCCCGGCCGTCACCCAGCCGCGCATCTACTTCGGCACTCAGTCAAGCGACTACGTGATCGTCGGTGGCGGAACCCAAGAGTTCGACTACCCGTCGGCGACGGCATCGGGCGACGCGTACAACAGCTGGACCGGCACGACGGGCATCAAACTCGACACGCCGCTCACGAAGCTGCTGTTCGCGGCCCGATTCGGCGACCTGAACCTGCTCATCAGCAACCAGGTGAGCGGCAACAGCCAGCTGCTCATGCGTCGCTCGATCCAGGACCGGGTCCAGGCGATCGCGCCGTACCTGCGCTACGACAAGGATCCGTACCTGGTCATCACGTCGAGCGGCAGGCTCGTATACATCCTGGACGGGTACACGACCACGGACGCTCTACCCGACGCCAACGCCTTCAACCCGGGCAGTGATGCGGGTGCTACGGGTCTCGCGGGCGACCCATTCAACTACATCCGCAACAGCGTCAAGGTCGTCATGGACGCCTACGACGGCTCCCTCACCTTCTACGTCGCTGATGCGAACGATCCGATCATTCGTGCCTGGCAGGGCGTCTTCCCGACCGTCTACCACCCGCTTTCAGAGATGTCCACGGATCTCCAGGGGCACCTGCGCTATCCCGAGGACCTCTTCGACGCCCAGACGAGCCAGTTCGAGAAGTACCACGTCACCGACCCGGGCGTCTTCTACCAGGGCAACGACGTCTGGCAGGTGGCGCGCAACTCCGGCACGAACAGCGGCAACAGCCCTCAGCAGCTTGGGCTCGAGGCTTACTACGTCGAGATGCAGGCCCCGGGCCAGACCGACGTGAGCAACTCGGAGTTCCTGCTGCTGCAGCCGATGGTCCCGAACGGCCGGCCCAACATGATCTCCTGGGTCGCCGCGCACAACGACCCCGCTTCGTACGGGACCGTCAGCGTCTACAACTTCCCACGTGATTCCACGATCTACGGGCCGGCGCAGATGAGCGCCCTGATTCTGCAGAACCCAGTCATCAGCCAGCAGGTCACTCTCTGGTCTCAGCAGGGCAGCACCGTGATCATGGGCAACCTGCTGGTCGTGCCACTCCAGACGTCGATTCTGTACGTGCAGCCGGTCTACATGTCATCCAACACCAACCCGCTGCCGGTTCTGCAGAAAGTCATCGTCGCCACGCCCAGCCAGATTGTCTGGGGCGACACGCTCGCGGCGGCGCTCACCTCGCTCGTGAACGGCGCCGGCCAGGCCCCGGGCGGTTCGCCGGCACCCGGGTCCACGCCCACGGCATCGCCAACCCCGAGCGCCACCTCGACGCCCGGCGGCTCGCCGACCGCGGCTCCGAGCTTCACCCTGAACGGGACGGCGCAAGAGCTGATCGCCGAGGCCAATGAGCACTACGAGCTGGCCCAGCAAGCTCTCCGCAACGGCGATCTCGCCACCTACCAGAAGGAGATGAACATCGTCGGCCAGATCCTCGCGCAGCTCCAGACGGTCGTGGGCACGCCCGCTCCGTCCGGACGCTAGCTGAGTGGTCGAGCCGGCCGAAGGATTCGGGGCACGACGGCCTGGCCGGGCGGGCCGCGTCGTGCGAGCCCTGGCCTTCGGCCTGACGCACGGCGAGGCGTTGCCGGTGGCGCTGGCGGGTTTCCTGCTTCGAGGCGGAATCGTCCTGCTGGCGCTGCCGAGCGTCATGCTGCCGTCGGTCATCGACATCATCGGCGCGACCGGGATCGACGCCATCGCGATCGACGGCCGGCCGACTCTGTGGCTCCTAGGGCTGATCGCTCTCGCGATCGTCGCATCGGCGGCGTGGCTGGCTGTTGCCAGTCTGGCCGGCTCGCTCGCGGACATCTGGCTCGTCGAGGTGGCGATGGACTCAGGGCGCGACGAGACGAAGCGGCGCCTCGCTCTGCCGCCCAGGCCGCTTCTGCTGCGGCTGGCGGCGATCCGGATGCTCTGCCTGGTGCCCCTTGCGATCGCGCTCGCCTGGGCCGTGACTCGCATCTTCAACGCCGCGTACTACGAGCTCGTGACGCCGAGCAACCTGGCCGAGCCGCTCCTGTTGAGGGTGGTGTCTGCCGCCACCGACGCCGTGGCGGTCGTGACCGTGGTCTGGCTCGCGACGGAGACGATCGCGGCGATCGCGGTCCGGCGCGAGGTACTGGCGGGTCTCGGGATCTGGCGCTCCATCGGCGGTGCCGCCTGGCAGATCGTGCGCCGGCCGATCTCGACCCTGCTGACCGCTCTCGTCTCATACGCGACTAGCGCCGTGGCGATCGGCGTGGCGCTGGTCGCGACCTCGATTGCCTTCGACTGGTGCCGGATCGCCGCCCGGAACCAGGACCCGATCGCCATCAAGCTGGGGATCGGTGACTTCAGCGCCGTGCGGGACTTTCGACCGGTCGCTTTCGCCCTGGCGGCCGTGGCGTTGGCCCTGGCGTGGGCGGCGGCGCTGGCCCTCTCCGCTGCAACCTCGGCATGGCGCAGCGCTGTCTTCACCAACGAGGTTTCTGATGCCCTGAACGGCGTCCCTCAGCCCCTCGGCGGAGAAATCCAGCGGAGCGGGTTGGGACTTTCGGGCGCGGCGGGAGAGAGATCGGGGGATTGACCCGACCCTCGACCGCGCAGGAACCTCGCCGCTGCGGAACATTCCTATATCTGGCTCAGAAGCGAAGGGGCCACATGGTCGAGCTCACGGTCTGCAAGAGCTGCTCGGCGCCGATTGCGCCCGGCCACGCCTTGTGCCCCGGTTGCGGGGCCGCGCTGGACGCGACGGAAGCGGCGCCCGAGCCGACCGCGCCCGAGCCGACCGCGCCCGAGCCGACCGCCGTCGACGACCTGCAACGAGCGACGGCGCGGGAGGCCGCCGCCTGGGCGGCGGCCGTAGCCCGGGAGGCTGCGGCCCAGGCGGCCGCCGCGACTGCGGCCGCCGTGAACGCCATTCCCGATATCGAAGCCGAGGGAGACGCCGATAGTGGCGTGGGACTCACGCCCGGGCCGGTTGCCGTGGACGACGCTCGGACCTCGGACCGATACCTGGCGCCCTCCGCCACCTACCGAACGCTCGGTTCCATCGGCGGCGGAAGACCCGACATCGCCGGAAGGCCCGACGGCGGCGGAAGACCCGCCGGCATTGTTCCGGGCCCGAGGGGCCCCGTCCCCGCGGCGGCGCCCCGGCCCTCCCCGGCAATAGCCCCGATCCCGGTTCCGGCGCCAGCCCACGACGGCGCACTCGCCGGCCGCTCCGCCCCGTTCGGTGCCGAAGCAATGGGACCCGCCTCGCCCGGCGTGCCGGTGACCGCCTCGGACAGGATCAGGGCCACACTCGCTTCCATTGCCGCGGAGCCCAAGGCTGAGCTGGTGGCGACGGGCCTGACCGCGCTTGGCGGGGCGTTCGCGCTGATCAGCTTCTTCCTGCCCTGGACCGCCGACAACGGCCTCGGCATCGGCACGATCGACCTCCATCCGAGGCCAGGGGCGTGGGCATTCGACACGGCCGCAGGTTGGCCCCTCTTCCTCTTCGCCGCGATTCTGCTGGCCTCGATCCTGGCCAGCGACAAGCTGGAGGAACTGATGCCGGGGCTGGCGCCCACCATCAGGCGCCTGACCGAGGTGGCGATGCCGATGCTCCTGGGCGGGGTCCTGCTCGGCGCGGGCCTGATGTACCAGATGCTCCCGTGGGGATGCGGAGGAGGCATCGCGCTTCTCCTGCTGGGTGCGGTCCTGCTGATCGCCGGTTCGATCGTCGGGCTCTTCTATCCCGCTCAAGAGCGGAGAGGCTGACCCGCTCGACCCCGGAGAACGCGATTCACGGGGTCGGAACGTCCGTCACCGGGCATGGATATTGGCCGTCACAGCCCGCGCAGCGGCGGTCGGAGGTTTCTGGCCTGCTAGACTTCAATTGCCCTTCCTGGTTCGATCGGACACCTGGAGGGGCGGATCGGAGAAAGCGGATCTCTCCCCATGAATGACCCGATGGGCGCTCTGGGCGGCGCGATGAGCGCGTTCTTCTCGAACGCGGTCGTCCAGTTGGTCCTCTACGCGACTTTCTTCTACATGATCCTGCTCTGGATCGCGGCCGCGTACTGGGCGTTCCGAGACATGCGGGATCGCACCGAGAACCCGGTTCTCCCATTCCTCGCGACGGGCCTGATAATCCTGTTCCTGCCTTTCTTCTTCCCCCTGGGCGTTGTCGTCTACCGAGTCGTTCGCCCTCCGGAGCGGCTGGGCGAGGTGTACGAGCGCAACCTCGCCGAAGAGGCTCTGCTCGGCGAGGTCGAGGCGATCAAGACCTGCCGCTACTGCGACCGTCGCGTCGACGCCGAATGGATCATCTGCCCCTGGTGCCGCCAGCGCCTCAAGAGGGTCTGCCCCAACTGCGACCGACTGGTCGGCCTCGACTGGTCGTTGTGCGCGTGGTGCGGCAAGGACTTCGAGCGGCCCGCCACCGAGCGCGCCCCTGAGACGGCGCCGGCTGCATCGCCGGCCCCCGCGCCTCCGCCCGCGGTCGGTTCCGCCCGCGGCGCCGTGCCCAGGCCGGCGGGCGGGATAGTTCCGGGCGAACCCGTTGCCGGCCGCTGACGGCCGAGCAGAACCCTGACCAGCCGCAACGCCGATGACGGTCGATCAGCCGCGCGACGACGCCGCGGGAGAAGCGCCTGAAGGCCAGCAGCCGCCCGATCACACGCAGGAGTCCGACAGCGCGCCAGCGGCTGTGCACAGGAGCGTGCGCGAGCGGCTCGCCGGACGCGCCATCGGCCGAGCGAAGGTCGCTTCAAGCGGACGGCGAGACCCGTTGCCGGACGAGGCCAGACGGCCGCTCGAGGCGGGTTCCTGGCCGCCCGCCGGAAGCGGATCGTGGTACGGCGCACCGCCTCCCGGTTGGACGTCCGAAACGACGCAGCCGGTTCCGGTCCCTCTTCCACCCGGTTACGCGCCGGCCTACGGCTGGCCGCCGGGTTACGGAGCGCCGCCCCCCTACGGCTGGGCTCCATCCCAGCCCGTCCAGCCCGGCGCCGGTCCGGCATACGCGCAACCGGCCTACAGCGTATGGGGATACGCGCCCAACCCGTGGGCCTATCAGCACCCCTATGGGCCCTGGGGCTATGGCTCCCCGCCCCCGGCCGAAGCGCCGGGACGCCTGCATCCAGTCGTGCCGCGCAGGTGGATCTACTCGCTCGGGGGACGGGCCGAGCCCCGCCGATACGCCGCCGGATGGCTCCTCTCGCTCGTCGGTCTGGGTGCGCTCGTGGCGGTTGCGGCCGCGGGACTCAGCGGGACGTCTCGCGGCGTCGCGGGCCTGGCCATCGCCTCTATCTTCGAGCTGGCCCTGGTTCTGCTTTCGGTGGGCCTCGTCACCGCCTCGCTGGCCCAGGGCAGTCAGCGCCGTGCGGACGGCTGGCAGGACTACTCCGGACCGTCGCCCTTCCTCGTCGTGCTGGCGTGGCTCTCCCTGTCGCTCGCCGTCGAGCTCGCCATCGTCGCCGCCATCGGTTTCGTCGGGATCAACCTGGCGACCTCGATCGAGACGCTGCTCGTCCTCCTCCTCAACCTCGCCTGCTTCGTGGCTCTCGTTCAGCTCGTCGTCGTCCGGCCGGGCGCCCTCTCCTGGGGCGACATGGCTCGGCCGCGGCGCCTTGCCCCCGACCCGAGCGATTGGTCGTTTTCCTACAACTGGACCGGCGGACCGGCAGGTTGGACAAACCGGAACCCGACGACTCTCGCCCGAGACGTGGGACTGGGCCTGACCCTGGCGATCCCCGTCCTGATCGGGACTCTCATCTTTACCGGGATCCTGGCCACCATCCTCGGAGTGCGGAACACGGACGTGTCCGAGCCCATCCCGACGCTGTTTCCGGGTTGGGACCTGTGGATCACCCTCGTGTCGCTGGCGATCGTTGCGCCCATCGGTGAGGAGATCTTCTTCCGCGGCTTCGCCACCAATGCGTGGGCTCGGTCGCTCAGGCGGAACGACGCGATCATTCGGGCCGCCATCTTCTTCGCCTGCGTCCACATCATCAACCTCATCGGCGCGGTCGACGTGGACGTGTTCATCCGCGTAGCGATCCTCGCGGTGGCCGCCCGGATCCCCGTCGCGTGGGTGCTGTCCTGGATCTACGCCAGGCGGCGCTCGATCTACGCATCTGCCGCGCTCCATGCCGCTTACAACGGGGCCCTCGTGCTCGTGGCCTGGTGGATCAGCGAATACGTCCTCCGGTAGTTCGACGTTTAGCCGCAGTTGGTCGGCAGATAAGCGGCGAGGTCTAGGCTCGTGTGGTTCCCGGAGCCCGATGGCGGGGGGTATCGGCGGGCTTCCGTCGTTTGGCTCCGGGAGCGGTGAGCCACCCTCCGCTCCGCCCCGACCAGCAGGACGTCAACCGTGGAACCCGGAGAGTCAGAGCCGCGCCAGGAGCCGCGACACGAACCCCAGCGCCAGATCCGTGCCGCCGAACGGCCGATTTCCGGGATCGGCATGGTGCCCGCGAGAGAGCGGCCCCGAGAACGCCTGGCGATGCACGGCGCCGCAGCCCTGAGCGCGGCGGAGCTGATCGGCGTGCTGTGGGGATCCGGCACGCACGGTGCCACGGCCGTCGACGCGGCCTCGGACGCGCTGCGGCGCCACGAAGGCCTTGTCGGTCTGGCGCGCGCCACGGACATAGAACTGGAAGCCGTGCCCGGGGTCGGTCCGGTCCGAGCCGCGCAGCTGGCCGCAGCCATCGAGCTGGGCCGGCGCGTGGTGACCGATTGGCCGCAGGGTCGCTGGACAGTGCGAGCGCCGCGCGACGTCGGCGAGCGGCTCGTGCCCCAGATGGGCTACCTAGAGCGGGAGGAGCTGCGCGTCGTTCTGATGAACACGCGCAACGCGGTTCTTCGGCAGGTCACGGTGTACCAGGGCAACGTGTCGTCGAGCCTGGTCAGGATCGGCGAGCTCTTCCGCGACGCCGTGCGCCTCAACGCGGCGGGTTTGATTCTCGTCCACAACCACCCGTCCGGCGACCCCACGCCGAGCCCGGACGACCTCCGTCTCACGGCAGAGGCGCTGGCCGCCGGCCGTCTCCTGGACATCTCGCTGCTCGACCACCTCATCGTCGCCGGCGACGGTTTCGTGTCTCTGCGCGATCGAGGAGTGGCGTTCGACCGCCCTTCGTAGCCCGCATCCTCACGGGTCGCGCCTCAGATCGCCGCGGCGCGCCAGGGGCCATCCATGCCGAGTCAGCCCCTTGCGCCACTCATGCGGGTATACTGCACGGGCTTCCCAGGGCTAAAGCGGGCGGATCTACGGTCCCGCACCCTTGATGGGGGCCACCAGAGTCCGAAACGGAGCCGCCCGCTCGGCCGCCTGGATCACTCATGCTGGCATCCCCGTTCCCCGCCATCGCGGGGACCAGCACTGCGAGGAAGGAACCGCCTCGAATCATGTTTGGCGTCCACAGTCTGCTAGGCCTCTTCTCGCGTGACATCGGCATAGATCTGGGCACGGCCAACACGCTCGTCCACGTCCGCGACCGGGGCATAGTAATCAGCGAGCCGAGCGTCGTCGCGATGGAGGCCAAGACCAAGCGGGTCCTGGCAGTCGGGGCCGAGGCTAAGCGTATGGTCGGTCGCACCCCGGCGAGCATCATCGCCGTCCGGCCGCTGCGCGACGGAGTCATCAGCGACTTCGACGTCACCCAGCAGATGATCGCGTACTTCGTGCGCAAGGTTCACGACCGTATCGGCATGGTGCCCCGGCCCCGAATGCTGCTCGGCATCCCCTCGGGCGTGACCGAGGTCGAGAAGCGGGCCGTCCGTGACGCGGCCATGAACGCCGGGGCCCGCTGGGCCGGCCTGATCGAAGAGCCGATGGCCGCCGCTATCGGCGCCGGCCTGCCGATCAACGAGCCCACCGGCAGCATGATCATCGACATCGGCGGCGGCACGACCGAGGTGGCCGTCATCAGCCTGGGCGGCATCGTCGTCAGCCGCAGCATCCGGGTCGGCGGCGACGAGATGGACACCGACATCGTCGCCTACGCTCGCCGCGAGTACAACCTCCTCCTGGGCGAGCGCACCGCCGAGGACATCAAGATATCCATCGGCTCGGCCAGTCCGGGCGAGTGGGACGCGCAGCGCGTCACTCTGCGGGGCCGCGACCTTCTGACAGGCCTGCCGCGCAGTGTCGAGGTCGGCGGCGAGCAGATCCGCGAAGCCATCGAACCGTCGCTTGCGCTGATCGTGGACACGATCAAGGACACGATCGAGGAAACGCCGCCGGAGCTGCTCGCCGACATCATGGACCAGGGCATCGTGCTGGCGGGCGGCGGCGCTCTCCTGAACGGCCTGGATCATCGCATCGCCGAGGCCACCCAGATTCCCGTCCACGTGGCCAACGACCCGCTGACCTGCGTGGTGCGCGGAACCGGCGTGGTGCTCGAAGAGCTGGACATCATGGAAGAAGTGCTCGTGGCGGACACGTACGCCCGCCCGCCGCGCTGAGCCGTCGCGCGGCCCTGCCGGCCAGATGAACGCCCGCTCCGGCTACCGTCTCCCACGTGGGCAGTGGGTCGTGTTCGGCCTGTTGCTGACCCTGAGCATCGGCATGATGGGCGCGTCCGGAACCCGGTTCGTCCGCACCGTCCGGGACGACGTCAACTTCATGCTCAATCCAGTCGAGGGCTGGGTCAACGACACGGCCGACACGGTCGGGTCGTACTGGTTCACGCTGACCCAGCTCGACCACGTGCGCAGCGAGAACCAGCAGCTCCGAGAAGAGAACCAGACGCTCAAGGAGGAGCTGGCGCGGATGCCGGGCATCGCCCGGCTGAACGACAACTGGACGAAGATCTCCCAGGCCCAACAGACATCGCCTTATCAGCCGATCATCGCCCGGGTCGTCGTCCGCGACATCTCCGACGTCCGCCCCCGAACCATCGTCATCAACAGAGGTCTGGCCGACGGGGTCGCGCTCGGGCAGGTCATCATCGACGCCGGAGGCGCCCTGGTGGGCAGGGTCCAGTCGGTCGAGACGTACGACGCCGTCGTTCTTCTGGTCAACGACAGCTCGGCCGTGGTGATCGGCAGCGAGGAGGAGTCGGGCGCGACGGGCACGATTCACGGCCAGGTCGGCGGCCTCCTGCTGATGTCGTATGTGAGCTCGAGCGACAAGCTCGCGAACGGCCAGGCGGTCGTGACGACAGGCATGGTCATGCCCGGTGGCGACGTTCGGTCGCCCTATCCCCCGGGCCTGCTGATCGGGACGATCATCAAGGTCTCGAAGGACCCGAACCAGGTCGTTCAGTCGGCCGTGGTGCAACCCGCCGCAGATCTGAACGGCATCGAGTGGGTGCTCGTGATCACCAACTACCAGGGTGGCTTCTCAACGCCCGGACCGTCGGCGAGTCCCAGCCCATCGCCGTCGTCGAGCCTGAACCCCACGCCGAAGGCGCCGCCGGCCACTCCCTCGGCCACGCCGCCGGCCACTCCAACGGCCACTCCCACGCCTGGTCTCGTCACACCGCCACCGCACTGATCGCCGCCCGCGAAGGCCGGCCTGAACCTGCTACGCTCTGGCCCAATATGCCGACGGAGCCGCATTGAAGGGTCTCGTTCTGGCGGGCGGCACGGCCACTCGCCTCTTCCCGCTCACCATCGTCACGAACAAGCATCTGCTGCCGATCTACGACCGGCCGATGATCTACTACCCGATCGCGACGCTGGCCGGTATGGGGATACGAGAAGTCATGGTCATCGTCGGCGGCAAGAGCGTCGGTGATGTGGTCGAGCTCCTGGCGGACGGCGAGCACTTCGGCCTCGATCTCACGTACCGCTATCAGAGAGGCGCGCTGGGGATTGCCCACGCCATCGGCCTGGCCCGCGACTTCGTCGGCGACGAAGCCTTCTGCTGCGTCCTCGGCGACAACGTCCTGCTCGGTCCGCCGCTGGCGGACACCGCCCGGGAGTTCGAGACGGGGCCTTGGGGAGCGGGCACCATGCTGTACGAGGTTGCCGATCCGGAGCGCTTCGGAGTGGCGGAGCTGGACGCCCAGGGCAATGTCGTCGGTTTCGAGGAGAAGCCGGCGAAGCCCAAGAGCAATCTGATCCCGATCGGGGTGTACTTCCTGCGGCCCGACGCGTTCGCCGTCGTGGACCATCTCGTCCCGTCGCGCCGTGGCGAGCTCGAGATCACCGATCTGCTAAACCACTACCTCCCAGGCAGGCTCTTCGCCCGTCGGTTCGAGGGCCTCTGGACTGACGCCGGAACGGTCACTTCGCTCATCCGCGCCGCCGAGCTGGCCGAGCAGGAGTCGCGCTCCAATCGCCTGCCCGAACCTCCGGCCAGGCCCGCCTCATGACCGAGCCGCGCCAGCCCCGTCTCCGGCGGCTGCTTGTCACCGGCGGGGCCGGATTCATCGGCTCGTGCTTCGTCCGCGACCGGCTCGCCCGCCGCGACGGCACGCAGATCGTCGTCCTGGACAAGCTGACCTACGCCGGCAACCGCGCCAACCTGGCCCTCGCGGAGGCGGACCCGGAGCAGGCCGCGAGGCTTCGCTTCGTCGTCGGCGACATCGCCGATCCGGCGGTTGTGGCTCCGCTCGTGGCCGGGGCGGACGCCGTCGTCAACTTCGCCGCCGAGTCGCACGTGGACCGCTCCATCCTGGAGCCGGTCGACTTCCTGCGGACCGACGTGCTGGGCGTGCACGTTCTCCTCGAGGCGTGCCGGCACGAGCAGGGGCGAGTCCAAGCCGGCGAGCGGGCATCGGCGCCACGCCTGCTCCAGGTTTCCACCGACGAGGTCTACGGCTCCGTGGAGACCGGTGAGAGCCGAGAAGACGATCGCCTCGAGCCGCGCTCGCCGTACTCGGCAGCGAAGGCCGCGGGCGAGCTGCTGGCCCGCTCCTACTTCGTGACATACGGGCTGGACGTCGTGATCACGCGCGGGTCCAACACGTACGGCCCGTACCACCACCCGGAGAAGCTGATCCCCCTGTTCATCACCAACGCCATCGACGACCAGCAGCTGCCGCTCTACGGCGACGGCCTTCAGCGCCGTGATTGGCTCTACGTCGCCGACCATGCCGGTGCCATCGGCCACATCCTGGAGCACGGCCAGTCCGGCGAGATCTACAACATCCCGGCCGCCAACGAGCGCGCCAACCGCGAGGTCGTGGCCGCTCTCCTGGAGCGCCTCGGCAAGCCGTGGTCGCTGGTCCGCAGCGTCGCGGATCGGCCCGGCCACGACCGGCGCTACGCCATGGACGGAGCCAGGCTGGCTGCCCTCGGCTGGAAGAACAGGATGCCGTTCGAGGAGGGGCTGGCCGCCACGGTCGACTGGTTCCGGGCCAACGAGGCCTGGTGGCGGCCGATCAAGTCGGGCGAATGGGAGGATTACTACAAGCGCCAGTACGCTGCCAGGCTGGCCGACTCGCGAGATGCCGGGTGACCGCCTCGAGGCGGCGGCACTGATGCGCGTCGCGGTCACGGGCGCCGGTGGCAGACTCGGGACAGCCCTCGTGGCCGCCCTCTCCCGGGCCTCATTCGTCGGCGAGGTGCTGGCCTGGGATCTCCCCGAGCACGACCTGGACGACCCCGAGTCGGCCATGAGGCTGGTCGGCCGGAACCGCCCGGACGTCGTCATCCACGCCGCGGCCTGGACGGATGTGGACGGCTGCGCCCGAGATCCGCAGCTGGCGATGCGGCGCAACGGGACAGCCGCCGGCGAGATGGCGCAAGCCTGCGCGACGCATGGGACGGCGTTGATCGCGGTCTCCACGAACGAGGTCTTCGACGGGCTGCGAACCGACCTGCGGCCCTACCGGCCGACGGACCTCCCCAGCCCTGCTAATGCCTACGGCGTCGCGAAGCTGGCCGGCGAACAGATGGCGCGCGAGGCCTTCTGGGCGACCGGCGATGACTTCGCCGCTGCGGCGCTCATGCCGCCGGAAGGTCGCGACACCTCGATCCCGCCGCTGGCGGTCGTTCGAACGGCGTGGCTCTTCGGGCCGCCGGGGGCGGACTTCCCGCACAAGATCCTCGCCGCTGCCGCTCGAGCGTGGGCGGACAACAAGACGCTGGACCTGGTCTCGGACGAGGTCGGCTGCCCGACCTATTCCGCGGACCTGGCGGCGGCGATCGCGAGCCTGGTGGAACTGGCCAACGCGAAGGGACGAAACGTCCTGGGCGGCATCCACCACGTGGTGAACGGCGGGCACGCGTCGCGGGCCGAGTGGGCGCGGGAAGTGCTGCGTCTCGCTGGCGTGACGGTGCCCACCCGCGACGTGCCGCTGAGCACGTGGCCGCGCCCCTCCGCGCCGCCGCCGTGGGGGGTGCTGGAGCCCACGCCACTCCCCGGCGGCCCACTGCGGGCCTGGCAGGCGGCCCTGGCGGAGGACCTCACAATGCAGACACGCACGCAGGAGCCACTACGATGAGTCCTGAGGAAGCAGGGTCGCGCCTGGCGGGGGTTCGGTATGGAAAGCTGAATCGCATTGGCGACCGGCGCGGCTCGTTCACCGAGCTGTGGCGGGCCTCGACCTTCGGTGAGATCGGTCTCCAGGCCGCCGGCATGCCGGACGCACGCTTCGTCCAGGCCAACCTCTCGACCTCCGCCCAGGGTGTTCTGCGCGGGCTCCACTACCACCGCCGCCAGCTCGACTTCTGGACGGTCGTCGCCGGCAGGGCGCTGGTGGCCCTGGTCGACGTGCGACCGATCGTGGCCGATCCCGCTGCCCGCGCCACCGTGGAGACCCACGAGCTGGGCGAAGACGAAACGGTCACGATCCCGACGGGCGTCGCCCATGGTTTCCTGGCCCTGGAGCCGCTGTCGCTGCTCTACCTGGTCACCAACGAGTTCGACGGCAGCGACGAACTGGGCTTCGCCTGGGACGATCCCGCCGTCGGAGTCCCGTGGCCGGCGGTCCCGGGGACGCCCGACGGTCGCCCGATTCTGTCGGATCGGGACCGCTCCAATCCCACCCTCCTGGAGCTCGTCGAGCGGTTGCGAGGCAGCTGAAGGCGCCTTTGGGTTGCGCGGCGGCTGTCGAAAAGACACCCCAAAACAACACCCGATAGGTCACCCGGCGGGTGACGAACCGGTTCCCGTGTGCCTATCATGGCTCGTCTGGGTCTTCAGCGGTGGGGTCTGATCCAGTCGGGCCACTCACCATTGCCCGGCCAATGGGACCACCCCGCCCTGGGACCAAGGCACGATTGTCGCCGCCACCACAGCGTCACAGTCTTAGTGCACAACCAGTATTCGGCCCATCGAGCCCGCTCCCGCGGGTCGGAATCGCGCGATGCCGCGGTGGGCCCGAAGGGAGACAGCGCAATGCGAAAGCTCACCCTTGCGCTCGCGGTCGGTCTGCTCCTTGCCGGCACCGTCACGGTCGCGAATTCGCACAAGGTCGTCGCTGCGGCGTCCCCGACCTGTGTTGGCACCAAGGTCGTGCTCGTGGTCGGCCAGACCCAGGGCGTCACGCACACCTATATCGACGACGCCAACAACGCCGCCACCGAATTCCTCAAGTACACCTCCCTCGAATGCGTCACCAAGGTCTACTCGCCCAACGCCACGTGGGGTCTCGTTCAAGCCGCGGCCAAGGGCGCCAACATCCTGGTCTACATGGGCCACGGCAGCGGCTATCCGAATCCATACGTGGGTTACGAGCAGCCCAACAAAGACAGCGGCATGGGGCTCAATCGAGTCGCGGGCGAGTCGAGCAATGCGGCTTCCACCTACTACGGCGCGAACTACATGGCCCAGCTGCAGCTGGCGCCCAACGCGCTGGTGATCCTGAACCACCTCTGCTATGCCTCCGGCAACAGTGAGGGCGGCTACCCCAACCCGACGCTCGCCACGGCCAAGACACGGGTCGACGGCTACGCCGCCGGCTTCCTCCGGGGCGGCGCAAAGGCGGTCATCGCCGAGGGCACCTATGACATCAGCTATTACATCGACACGGTCTTCACCGGCCACACGACGGTCGACTGGATGTGGAAACACGCCCCCTCCTTCAACGGCCACGTCATCGGCTACACCAGTACGCGCCCGAGCGCCGAGTACACCTCGCAATTGGACCCGGAGGTCGCCAACCCGGCGGCGGGTGGCAGCGAAGTCTACTACCGCTCGATGGTCTCCATCCCGTCTACGACCACGGACAGCATCATCAGCAGCCACAGGGCGACGTTCGTCGGCAAGAGCGGGTCCTACTACCCCATCGCCCCGACGCGCTTGGTCGATTCCCGGTACTTCGCCATCGGGCCGAAGGGGTCGCTGACCGCCGGCGGCGGGTACAACTTCCAGATCGCCGGCAGGCAGATGGGCTCGAATACGCCCGTCCCCTCGGACGCGATCGCCATCACCGCCAACGTGACCGTCACCGGCGCAACGGGGGCGGGATGGGTCTACCTGGGACCGACCATCGACACGCCGCCCACGACGTCCACCATCAACTTCCCCAAGGGCGACGACCGAGCCAACGGGGTGACAGTCGGACTGTCGCCTGAGGGCACCGTCGGGGCCTGGTACGGAGCCGGGTCCGGCAACACCGTCCATCTGATCATCGACGTCACGGGCTTCTTCCGGCCGGGCACCGGCGGGGCCGGCTACGTCGCGTTCGGTCCGAAACGAGTACTCGACACGCGGCCCAACTCCGGCATTTCGAACCTGACCGGGCGCTTCAGCGTCGGCCAGCACCGCGTCATCAAGATCGCCGGGCAGCAAGGCCTCCCGGCCTCCGGAATCAAGGCCGTCACCGGCAATCTGACCGTGGTGGCACCCTCCGCTTTCGGCCTCGTCTTCCTTGGGCCGGACCCGACCGACGCGCCAGCCTCGTCGACGATCAACTTCCCGAAGGGGGATAACAGGGCCAACAACGTCATCGTTCCGGTCAACGCCGACGGCACGCTCTCGGCGGTCTTGACGTCTCCCACCGGCAGCGCGACCGTGGATCTGGTCTTGGACATCACCGGCTATTTCACCGCTTCCGGCGGTGCCCTCCTGAACACGATGCAACCGGACCGCATCATGGACTCCCGCACGCCCACGGGCGTGCCCGGGCGGTTCTCCGCCGATATTGCCCAGACCCTTCTAGTCACCGGCGGCGTCGTTCCGAACGGCGCAGTGGCGATCACGGGCAATCTGACTGTCACCCAGCAGACCTCCGGCGGGTTCGCGGCGGTCGGGCCGACCATCGACGCCTCCACCAACTTCTCGAACCTCAACTTCCCGGTCCGCGATGACCGGGCCAACGGCGTGACCGTACCGCTCTCCTACGCCAGGGGCGACGGGTCCGGCCGCCTCGACGTCATCTTCGTAACCGTGGCCCCCGGGCCCAAGGCTCACCTGTTGCTGGACGTGACGGGCTACTACATGGGCTCCGCATAGCCAGATCCAGACGCGCTGCTCCAGGCCGGGTCGACCAGATACCGCGATGACAGCGCGCCATCTAACCGCACCGTACCCGACTGGACGGTACAATCGCGGCGGGGCGGACGAAGGAACGAAAGGCGCAAGCACCGTCTGGCCCGCACGGTGGTGTCTGTTCGGGGCGCTCACTGCCGGGCGCTTGCGCGTAGCAGGCCTGGGAACTCCATCGACCGCAGCGCGGCGAAGGTCGGAGAAACCGGGCAGCGGATGAGGTCGGGATGAGCATCCACTCGACGCCGATCCGATCGGCGGACTGCCGCGAGGCCGCGACGCGGCCCAGGAGATTGGCGCCCGTGGCGCTGACGATCGCGCTCGGCGCGGCCCTGGCCATCGGGTCGGGCTGGGCCGGCGCACCGCCTGCAGCGGCCGCGGATCCGACCCCCGGCGCCTCGGAGACCGGCCTCGGAACGGCCGACACGGGCCTCACCTCGATCTCGTACCAGCAGGCCCTCGAGCATCAGAACGACCCGAACACATTCGTCCCGGGCGACGCCGTGACCGTTCCGTACCGCCCCCGAGCGGGCGACACGACCGAAGTCGACGGCGGTCTTCCGGTGGCGCTCCCGGCCGGGACCGCATCCGGCCGATCGATGGCGGCCAGCCCGCAGGGCTCCGTCTGGGCCGTCAACGACGTCGCGACACCAACCCCGACCGGCTCGCCCGGCGCCACCGCGTCACCGAGTGGGCAGGCGCAGGCCCGGGCGACTCCCGCGGCCAACGTGCTGCGCCGCGAGGTCTACGGCTTCCTGCCCTACTGGGAGTCGGTCGCCGGACCGACGCTCAACTACGACATTCTCTCGACCGTGGCCTACTTCGGAGTCGGCGTGACGGGCACCGGCGACCTCCAGAAGAGCGGGTCCAGCTGGGGCGGCTGGACGAGCGGGTGGCTGACCAACGTCATCAACAACGCCCATGCCCACGGGACGCGAGTCGCGCTCACGGTCGAGGAGTTCGCCTGGACCACGTCTGAGCGGAACGAGCAGATTCAACTCCTGTCGAGCGCCGCCAACCGCCTCAACGCCGCCCAGCAGATAGCCGCGGCGGTCAGCCAGCGCGGCGTCGACGGCGTCAACCTGGACTTCGAGCCGATCGCCTCCACCCAGGAAGGCGACTATCGGATCTTCGTCCAGACGCTTCGGGCCGAGCTGGACAAGATCCACCCGGGCTACGAGCTGACCTTCTGCGCCACCGGAGCCACGGGCTACTACGACGTCGCCGGCTTGACCGCTCCCGGGGCGGCGGATGCCGTGTTCATCATGGGCTACGACTTCCGAACCGGCAGCTCGAGCTACGCCGGTTCAATCGACCCGCTGACGAGCCCTAAACCCGTCTACGACCTCACGCAGGTGGTGCATCTCTGGGCGGCCCGGACCTCCGTTTCGCACATCATCCTGGGCCTGCCCTACTACGGCATCGCGTGGTCGACGGCTGCCAATACCCCGAACTCGACCGTCATCAGCTCGTCGTGCTCGCCCACTTCGGTCTTCTTCGCCCAGGCGGCCTCGCTGGCGGCGACGAACGGGCGGAACTACGACTCCGTCGAACAGTCCGCCTGGACGGCATACCAGCTCACCTGCGGCGGAGTGGCCACCTGGCGCGAGCTGTACTACGACGACGCCCAATCGCTGGGCGTGAAGTACGACATGATCAACTACTGGAACCTGAGAGGGATGGGCATCTGGGCGCTCGGCTACGACGCCGGCCACCCGGAGATGCCAAGCCTGGTCGCCGCCAAGTTCCTGAACGACAAGACCCCGCCCAAGGTCGGCATCAGGAACCTCCCAGCCACTCAGAGCAGCGAGGGCTTCCCGGTCAGCTGGACCGGCCAGGACGACTGGAGCGGCATCGGCAGCTACGACGTCCAGGTTTCCACCGACGGCGGAGCCTTCGCCGCCTGGCTGACGGGGACGACTGAGACGAGCGACGACTACCAGGGCTCGTCGGGCCACAACTACTCGTTCCGGGTCAGGGCCACCGACGGAGCCGGCAACGTTGGACCATGGGACGTGACCTCGACGTACGCGGCATCGCCGTCGTTCGTGGTCGGCGGCTTCGCAACCGTCGTGGCGGCGTCTGTGAGCGAGCGGGCGACGCCTTCCGTCGGCGCCACCGTGATGGCAACCGCGACCAACGGCACGGTGCTGCAGATCATCGGCGGACCGGCGGTCGGGAGCGACGGGATCACCTGGTATCAGGTCACCGGCCCCTTCGCCTCCGTCAACGCCGTGGTCCCGCTCTTCCCCGGCCCGTGGGTCGCCGTCTCGGACGGGACGACCGATCAGATCGCGCCGATCACTCCGCCCAACTCGACGGCCGTGGCGGCCGGAATCGCCGGCTACTCCGTCGGCGTGCCGGGGCTGCTGCCTTCGGGCACCGGCATCGATCGCGGCAAGGTCTTCTCGCCCGATGGCGACGGAATCCACGACACTTTGCCACTCTCCTGGACCGACACGATGGCCTTCGACGACGTGGTCCTGACGATCTACCGCGAGGACGGGACGGTCGCCGGGACGATCGACCTGGGGGCCCTCGGCGCCGGCTCTCAGTCGTACACCTGGAACGGCACTCCGGACGGCGCGCCGGGCTCGACGGCGCTCCCGGACGGCCGGTACGTGATGCAGGTGGCCGGGACCTCGGGCAGCACGACCTACTTCGGGCCGTCTCCCGCGCCGTTCGGGTCCTGGCAGGTGGACCGGCTGGCCGCCGTGATGGACACCACCCTGAGTGGGACCTATTACCCGCTGCCGCCAGTTCGCGTGCTCGACACCCGCGGCACCGTCGGCCTGTCCGGAGCGTTCAGTGCGGGCACGGCCCGCTCGTTCCCCATCGCCGGCATGGTACCGGGCGTGCCACCCAACGCCATCGCGGTCACCGGCAACCTGACCGTGACGCAGGCCACGGTCGCCGGGTTCGTGAGGTTCGGTTCGTCGGTGACCGGCATCTCATCGACGATCAACTTCAAGGCCGGCGACGACCGAGCCAACGGCGTGACCCTGGCGCTCGACGCCGATGGCCGCCTGAACGGCCTGTACGTCACGGCGTCCGGCAAAGGGAAGGTCCACCTCATATTCGACCTCACGGGCTACTTCGTGAGGGATCCCAACGGGGCGACGTTCGTCCCGGTCGCCCCAACCCGCATCGTCGATACCCGCCCCAAGAAGGCGCCCCTCACGGCAGGTAAGATCACCACCTTCGGCGTCGTCGGGCTGGCCACCGTCCCGTCAAACGCGATTGCCGTGACGGGCAACGCGACCGTTACGGAGCAGACCGGCGCCGGCTACATCCTCATCGCGCCGACGATCGCCTCGGGCGCGGACCCGGGCTCCTCTACCCTCAACTTCCCTCTCCGCGACACGCGGGCCAACAACGTGACGGTGCCGCTCCATGGCGGAAAGCTGCAGGTCGAATACGTCGGCAAGGCCAGGACCACCGTGCAGTTCATCTTCGACGTGACCGGCTACTTCGTGCCCGGGCTCTCCGGGGCGACGTTCGTTCCGCTGGCGCCCGGCCGAGTCGTCGACAGCCGCACGCCGCAGGGCTTCAAGGGGCCGCTCAAGACGGGTGGCAGCGCGCCCTTCGGCGTGAGCGGGCAGGTTTCCGTGCATCCGATCGCCGTCGCCGTCGTGGGAAACCTCACCGTAACCGGCCAGACTTCGGCAGGCTGGTTGGCAGCCGCACCGGGACCGGCCACCTCCACTTCGACGCTCAACTTCCCGGTCGGCGACAACCGGGCGAACGGATTCGTCAGCCTTCTCGGGCCCGGCGGCACGCTGACCGTAACCTACGCGGGAAGCCGCGGATCGAGCACGCAGTTCGTCGTCGACATCCTGGGCTACTACCGCTGACGGTCGCCGAGGCCAGAGTGCATGCTCGCGGGGCAGGGCGAGTCGCTGTAGGCTGAAGCGGCAGCGGTGGCCCCGATCGGTCGGGTGCTGCGACCGGCGCGCGCCCAAGAGGATTGCGATGAACGACCAACCGAGCGAGAAACCCGCCGACAAGCCAAAGGCCGCGCCGGGGCCGAGACGAAGGGCCCAGGCCGTTCCGGCGGAGCCGGCGCCGCCGAAGGCTGCCGCGCCCGCGAAGATAGCCGGGCCGAAGGCTGCCGCGCCCGCGAAGATAGCCGCGCCGGCAACAGGTCCGGCGAAGGTCGGCCCCAAGCCCACCCCCAGGCCTACCGCCAGGCCAGCCGCGCCCAAAGTGAAGGCCGACGTGCCCGCCGCGCCGACGGCGGCATCGGCCGTGCCCGTCGCGATCCCGCCGTCGGCACCTGCACCGATCCGGGCCGCGACGGTCAACCTGACGCGGGCGGGAGCGGCCGAGGTGGAGGCGGACTCGATCAACGTCCGCCAGGGCGGCATCGGGGCGGCCTCCGCCGAGGACATCACCGTCGAGGTCGGCGGCATCGGCCGGGCTCATGCCGACGACATCGCCGTTCGCCTGGGCGCCGTCGGCGTCGCCCACGGCGAGCACGTCTCGATCGAGCTCGGTGCGGTCGGACTGGTCGTGGCCGGGGCGGTGGAGATCAAGCAGGGCTACGCCAGGGCGGTCGTCGCTCGCGACGTCCACATCAGGATGGGCGGGGCACATTCGATCGTGGCCGGGCACGTGACGCTCGGCAAGCAGTCGGGGACCTTCATCCTGCTCGCGCGCAAGGTCGAGGGCGATGTTCGAACGGTCCTGGACTGGCGTGGGGCGCTCGCGCTCGGGGCCGCCATGGCCCTGGGAGTCGGGCTTCTGGTGCGCCGCAAGCGCCGCTGACGCCAGCTGCTTTCGGCCATCCGGTGGAGAACGCCGGTCGCCGGAGACGCCCGCTTCCGGCTCGCGGGGAGGCCGTCCGGTATACTCAATCGCCTGCTGAGCGGCGTCCCCGGGGGATCCCTCGGCCGGTCTCCGTCCCGTCACAGGAGTTCCTCGTGATCGATCCCACCGCTCGGGTGCATGCGTCCGTCGACATCGAGGCCGACGTCTCGGTCGGGCCGCGGACGAGCGTCTGGCACCGGGCGGTTCTTCGGAACGGAGCCAGCCTGGGCGCGGATTGCGTCATCGGCCGCGACGCGTTCATCGACGAGGGCGTCCATCTCGGCGATCGGGTCAAAGTCCAGAACGGCGCGCTGGTATACCACGGCGTGTCGGTCGGCAACGGCGTCTTCATCGGCCCCGGCGCCATCCTGACCAACGACCGCTACCCCAGGGCGATCACCGCCACCGGCGAGCTGGCTCGGGGCGACGACTGGACGGTTAGCCCGATCGAGCTCCAGGACGGCTGCTCGATCGGCGCGGGTGCCGTGGTCGTGGCCGGAACGAAGATCGGGCGGTTTGCCACGGTCGGCGCCGGCGCGATCGTCACTCGCGACGTCCCCGATTTCGCGCTGGTGGCCGGCAACCCCGCCCGCCGTCTGGGCTGGGTGTGCGCCTGCGGCGCTCGCCTGAACGATGAGAACGGCCGTCCCGCCACCCCCAACCCCAGGCCCGATGCGTCCCTCGGCTGCTCAAGCTGCGGCCGCGGCTACGGTCTCAATCCACACAGCGGCGCGCTCGAGGAGCGACCCGCGTCGAACCGAGGAGCCACAGCATGATCCCTCCCGCGCGCCCCGATCTCGGCCCCGAGGAGACGGCCGCCGTCGCCGAAGTCCTCGCCAGCGGCATGATCGCTGGGGGTCGCAAGGTCGCCGAGCTCGAGGAGCGGTGGGCGAAGTTCTGCGGCAGCAAGCACGCCCTCGCCATGTCCAACGGCACGGTCGCCCTGATGTCCATCTGGGCCGGCCTGGGCCTGGGACCGGGCGACGAGGTGATCACCGTCTCCCACACCTTCAACGCGACCGTCAGCTCGATCCTCTTCACCGGCGCAACGCCGGTCTTCGTCGACATCGAGCCGGACACGTTCCTGATGGACGCCGGTCGAATCGAAGCGGTCATCACTCCGCGCACCCGGGCCATCTGCCCGGTCAGCCTCTTCGGCGTGGTCGCGGACATGGACGCCATCCAGGCCATCGCCGACCGCCACGGGCTCGTCGTCGTGGAAGACGCCTGTCAGGCTCACGGCGCCTTGTACCGCGGGCGGCGCGCAGGCAGCTTCGGCTATGCGGCCTTCAGCCTGTACGGCACGAAGAACATGACGACGGCCGAGGGCGGTTTCATCAACACCGACGACGACCGGCTCGCCGACTGGGTCAAGCTCTACCGCAACCAGGGCATGCGGCAGCGCTACCACCACGAGATCCTCGGCTACAACTTCCGAATGACCGACATCGCCGCGGCCATCGGCCTCGTCCAGCTCGACAAGCTCGAGCGGAACACCGCCCGTCGCCAGGCCATCGCGAAGCGCTACGACGAAGCCTTCGCCGACCTGCCGGTCCAGCTGCCGACCTGCCCCGAAGGCAGGACTCACGTCTACCACCAGTACACGCTTATGGTCGGCCCGGCTCGCGATCAGATCGTCGACGAGATGAAGGAAGCCGGCGTCATCTGCGGCATCTACTACCCGATCCCCTGCCACAAGGCAGCGTACGTGCTGGAGCTTGGCATCGAGGCGGACCTGCCGGTGACCGACGGCGCGGCGGCGGCGAGCATGTCGCTGCCGATGTATCCGGGCCTCACGACGGCCGAGCAGGACCAGGTCATCGCCGCGCTCCGAGCATCGATCGGACGCCACGCGGCCGCGGCGGGCGAGCGACGCCCGTGAGCGCCCCGCTTCGGCTCGGCCTGGCCGGGCTGGGCTCGATGGGCCGCAACCACCTACGGGTCATCTCGAGTCATCCCGAGACCGTTCTCGCCGCGGTCGCCGACCCAACCGCCGAGGTCCTCACGGCCGCGGTCGACCAGACCGGTGCCCGGGGCTTCGCCGATCCTCTCGAGATGATTGCCGGCGCGGATCTCGACGGCGTGGTCGTCGCGGCCCCCACCACCAATCACCTGGCCCTCGCCCTGGCCGCCATCGAGCGGGGCCTGCCCGTCCTGGTCGAGAAGCCCCTGGCAGCCACCGTGGACGATGCCATCGCCATCGTCACCGCCGCGCGCAAGCGCGGCGTCCGCGTACAAGTGGGTCACGTCGAGCGCTACAACCCCGCCGTCCTGGAGATGGGCCGCTTGCTGCGAGCCGGCTGGCTGTCCACGATCTACGCCATCACCAGCCGCCGCGCCGGCCCGTTCCCGGCCCGCATCCGCGACGTGGGCGTGACCGTGGACCTGGGCACGCACGACGTGGACATGCTCTCCTGGATCGCGGGCGAGCGGCCGATACGCGTCTACGCCGAGACCGCTCAGAGGATCCACGCCAGCCACGAGGATCTCACCTTCGGCCTGATGCACTTCCCGTCGGGCGCCACCGGATTCCTCGACGTGGACTGGCTCACCCCCGCCAAGCGCCGCAGCCTCACGGTCGTCGGCGAGGAGGGAATGTTCGAGCTGGACTATCTGACGCAGAAGCTCACTTTCACCCGCTCCAACGTCGAGCGACCCCAGCTGATCGCCGGCTACGCCACCACCTTCACCGGCGACGTGGCGGAGATTCCCGTCGTGAGCGTGGAGCCGCTGCGGGCTCAGCTGGACGAGTTCGTCCGCGTCCTGCGGACCGGCGATCGACCCTACGTGCCGGGCGAGGACGGGCTCTGGGCGGTCGGCATCGCCAACGCCCTCCTGACGGCCGCGGCGGAACGACGCCCCATCGACCTGTCAGACCTACCTTCGAGGCTGAGCGCCGAATGACGATCGTCCCTAGCCCCTCCCGGGTCCCAAGCTTCCTCGGCGGCGCAATCACTCCACCCGTCAACCCGTGCACGCACGGCAAGCCTCGAGCGGTCTCGCCCTGGGCCGGCGAGGCGGGCACCGTCGGGCGAGCCGTGGTCGTGGGCGCGGGCAAGATGGGCCTGCCCCTGGCGGTGCAGTTCGCCCGCCACGGCTGGGACGTGACGGCTGTCGACGTGAATCCCGACGTCGTCGCCGCGATCAACGCCGGCCGCTCGCACGTGACCGAGGAGCCGGGCCTGGCCGAGGGAGTGGCGGAAGTCCACGCCGCGGGCCGTCTGCGCGCCACCGCGGATGCCGCCGAGGCCGTTCGCCAGGCGGACGTGGCGGTGCTCATCGTGCCGGTCATGCTGGACGACGCCCACCAGCCGGACTACCGCTTCATGGATTCGGCCGTGGAGTCGATCTCCGGCGGCGTTCACCCGGGCCTGACGGTGATCTTCGAGACCACTCTGCCGGTCGGCGACACGCGCGGCCGGTTCCTGCCGCTCCTTGAGGCGGCGGGCGGTCTCACGGGCGACGTCGACCTGTTCGTGGCCTTCTCGCCGGAGCGGCTCTATTCGGGCGCCGTCTTCGCCAATCTGGCGACGTACCCCAAGCTCGTCGGCGGCGTCGGTCCGGAATCCACGCGACGCGCAGCCGTCTTCTACGACTCCGTGCTCGACGCGGAGATCGTGGCCATGAGCGGCGCCGAGGCGGCCGAGTTCAGCAAGCTCGCCGACACCACGTACCGCGACGTCAACATCGCCCTGGCCAACGAGTTCGCCCGGTTCGCGGATCGAGCCGGGGTGGACGTCCAGGAAGTCATCGCCGCGGCCAACAGCCAGCCGTACTCGCACATCCACCAGCCCGGGATCGGCGTCGGCGGACATTGCATCCCGGTATACCCGCACCTGCTGCTGAGCCGCGCCCCGGATCTCGAGGTCGTGGCCACTTCGCGCCGGACCAACGACGGCGTCCTGAGCTCGGTCATCAAGACGATCGAGTCGCAGCTCGGCGGGCTGGACGACGCTCCGATCCTGGTGCTGGGCCTGACCTACCGCGAGAACGTGAAGGAGCTCGCGTACTCGCGCGCACTGCCGCTGATCGACCGGCTGGGATTCCACGGCGCCGAGGTCTGGGCCTACGACCCGCTCCTCTCGGACGAGGAGATCGAGCGCAACTGCGCCCGGCCCTACCACTGGGGCGAGCCAGCCCCGTTCCGGGCCATCGTCGCCCAGACCGGCGACAGGCTCTGGCAGACGATCGACTTCTCGCTCTTCCCGAAGCTCGAGGTCCTCTTCGACGGGCGCAACAGCCTGCGCGAGGTCGATCTGCCGGCGTCGGTGCGCTACTTCGGGATCGGTGTCCAGGCCGCCACGCGGCGTCGAGTCGCCGCCCACCCATAGCCGGCGCCGGCGATGCGAATCATCAGCGTCGTCGGAACGCGACCGCAGCTGATCAAGGCGGCGGCCCTCCAGCCGGTGCTCCGCCGCGACCACGAGGAGATCTTCGTGGACACCGGCCAGCACTACGATGACGCCATGGCGGGCGACTTCTTCGGTGAGCTCGGCCTGGCGCGGCCGGACCACGCCCTGGGAATCGGTGGCGGAGGTCACGGCGACCAGACTGGCCGAATGCTGATCGCCCTCGAGCCAATGCTCGAGGCCGCCGCTCCGGACGCCGTGGTCGTCTTCGGCGACACCAACTCCACTCTGGCTGGGGCGCTGGCGGCGGCCAAGCTCGGCATCCCGGTCGCCCACATCGAGGCGGGCCTGCGCAGCTTCGATCGCCGCATGCCCGAGGAGCTGAACCGCGTGGTCGCGGATCATCTGTCGAGCTGGCTCTTTGCCCCGACACCGGCCGCGGTGGCCAACCTGGCTGCCGAAGGCATCACCGCCGGCGTTCTGCAGGTCGGGGACCTGATGCTCGACCTGGCGGCTCGGACCTCGGCCGAGGTTCGGGACCCGGCCGTGCTGGCGGCGCTGGCCTCGCGGCTGAACCTGCCGATCGCCACCGGCGGCTTCCTTTTCGCCACGGTCCACCGCGCCGAGAACCGCAGGCCCGCGGCGATAACGGCCTGGGCGGCGCTCCTGGGCGCGGTCGCCGCTCCGGACCGGCCGGTCGTCCTTGCGCTCCATCCCGGCACGCGTGTGGCGCTCGAATCGGCCGGCATCATCCTTCCGCCCAATGTCATCGTCATCGAGCCCCAGGGCTACCGAACCTCGCTCGCGCTCCAGCTGCACTCAGCCGCCGTCCTCACGGATTCGGGCGGGGTCCAGCGAGAGTCGGCGTGGCTGGGCGTGCCCTGCCTCGTTCTTCGCACCACGACCGAATGGGTCGAAACCGTGGGGGGCTCCGGCAGCTCAGCCGTGCTCGTCGGTCTCGACCGGTCGGCTGCCGTTCGCGAGCTCGATGCTCGCGCACCCCGAGAGCATTCGAAACGGCAGGCGTCCGACCGCGCCGCCAGACTCCGTCTCGTGGGCGCCGGCGCCGCCGAACTGATCTCGTCCGCCCTTAGGTCCCGTTGAGTTGCTCCAGGAGGCAACGACATGAGCTCTCAGGAGAAGCGGCGACCGATCCTGATGATCGTCCACGCCTACTACGAAGAAGACCCACGCGTCCGTCGCGAGGCCGAATCGCTCGTGGCCGCCGGCTGGGAAGTCGACGTCATCGGGCTCCAGCATCCCGGCGAGCCCAAGAACGCGGTCATCGAGGGGGTGAACCTGCGCCGCCTGCCCGTGCGCCGCCGCCAGGGAGCCGGCCTGCACGTGTATTTCGGGGAATACGCGAAGTTCCTGATCAGGTCCATGTTCGCCGCCACGAGGGCTCACCTGCGCCGCCACTACGGCATGGTCCAGGTGCACACGCTGCCGGACTACCTCGTCTTTGCCGCCCTGCCGCTCAGACTTATGCGGGTGCCGGTGTTGCTGGACCTTCACGAGGCCATGCCGGAGTTCTTCCGGGGCCGGTTCGCCAGGGCCTCCAACCCGATCTCATACCGGCTCCTGCTGCTCCAGGAGCGCATGGCGATCGGCTTTACGAACGAGCTGCTGACCGTCAACGATGCGCTCGCCGAGCGGCTGCTCAAGCGCGGCGCCAAAGCCAACCGCCTCACGGTCGTGCTGAACAGCCCGGACCCGAGGCTCTTCTCGCCCGCCGCCCACCCGCGTCGGGCGTTCATGGCCGACGGCGTGCTGAAACTCGTCTACGCGGGCGCGATCACGCCCACCTACGAGCTGGACGTCGTCCTGCGCGCGGTGGCCGAGATGCGGCACGCGCGACGTACCCTGGAGGTCGCGGTCACGCTGTACGGCCGAGGCGACGCGGAGGGATCCCTCAAGGAGCTGGCACGGGAGCTGCAGATCGCCGCCAGGGTCGAGATGCCCGGCCGCATCCCGATCAATGCCGTGCCCGGGGCGATCGCCGCAGCCGACATCGGCATTGCCGCCACTCGACTCGACTCGTACTCGGAAGTGAGCCTCTCCACGAAGGTGCTCGAGTACGGTGCGATGGGAAAGCCGGTCGCGGCCACCCGGCTGCCGACCGTCGAGCGTTACTTCGGCCCGGACACCCTCTTGCTCTACGAGCCCGGAGATTCCTCGTCCCTTGCAAAGGCCATCCTCCACCTGGTGGACGACCCCGCCGACCGCGAGTCCCGGGTGCAGCGGACCGCGGCGAGGGTGGAGGAGCTCGGCTGGGCCCACCAGGCGGAGGCTTATCTGGCCGTCGTGAACCGGCTGGCCGCGCGGAAGAGCAGCAAGAAGGAACCGCCCGAGGCCGCCGGGTGAGCGGCCGGACCGCTTTCAGGACTCGTTCATCGCCCGATCCGCAAACTCTCGCGGGGCCGATCGCATGGGCGCCGCCCGCCGGTCGCGCGGCGGAATGCGGTAGCATACGGCCTCGTCACCCCGGCGCACCTCGCCGGGACCCAGCTCGTACCAGGACGCCCAGATGACCTTCCGGCCCCCCGTCACGAAGCCTACGCGCCGCCGCACTCGCCAGGTGGATTCCCGCCGCGCGATCTTCCTGAATGTCGCCTTCGGCCTGGCCAGTCTGGCCGCCGTCGCGCTGCTGGCGGGAGTGCTCTTCAGCAACTGGTACTCGGACCACGGCGCGCCCATAGCGTCGGTCGGCGGTGTCGCGATCAGCAAAGACGCCGTGCGCGAGCGGGCCACGGTCAACCTCGCCCGCGACGAGCGGCTGCTGCACGACTACGACAACCTGCGCAACCAGGGCTCGATAACGACGACGGACTACCAGCAGGTGACGAGTCCCATCACCACCGCCGAGGCCTCCACGACCCTGTACTCCGACGCGCTCAGCCAGCTCACCGAAGGGCTGACGCTCCAGCAGTACGCGGACAAGAACGGCATCTCCGTGAGCGACGCGGATGTCGATGCGCAGGTCGCGCAGGACGGCACGCTGCCCGAGATGCGCCACGTGAAGGTAATCGGCGTCGAGGCGACGCCGACGCCGCCGGCCTCCGTCGCGACGCCCGACCAGGAGGCCGCCGCCCTGGCCAAGGCCCAGGGCTATCTGGACTCCATCAAGTCCGGCGCGAAGAAGTGGGACGACGTCTACACGGATTCGCAGACGAACGGCGTCGTCAGCGCCACGGGCGACATGGGCATGGCGGCCCGCGACGGCCTCAACCTCGATCCCGACCTCATCGACGCGATCTTCAGCCTGAAGAACGCCAACGACATCACGACCGTGTTCAAGGGCCAGGACGGCATTTATCGCTTCGCGACGATCACGCAGATCGTCGCCCCGTCGGTGGACAGCGGCTGGAAAGACGCGATCGGCCAGGCCGCCAGCGGCGATGAGTACCGCCGCGCCGCCCGGGCGGAGGCCATCAAGACCGCGATCCGGAAGTCCGTCGAGAGCCAGTACGTGACCGGGCCAACGGCCAGCCGCCATGTCCTGGAGATATTCGTCGCCAGTGGTTACAGCCAGGTTGGCGATGGGCCTGAAGCCAAGATCAGGCTCATGATCTTCGCCCCCAACCACGACACCTCTACGGCCTCGACTCTCGATCAGTCGGACCCGGCCTGGGCGGACGCCAAGAAGCGCGCCGACGACACCTACGCGGCCCTGCAGAAGGACCCGACGCAGTTCACGAAGCTGGCCATGGACACCAAGAGCAACGACGACCCGTATGTCGCCAGCGTCGGCGGCGATATGCCGTGGCTGCCGGACGCTCTGTTCACGGGCGACCCCTCCAGCCAGGCTGGGCTCGGAATGTCGGCCGTCCCGGCTGCGATCTTCCAGCCTGGCCTGGCTCCCGGCCTCCTGGCCCCCATCCTCGAGCCGACGATGGGCTACGTCGTCGTCGACTTCCAGGGCGTGCGACCGGCCCCCGCCCAGCGCATGGCCGACGCCCAGATCGGCATCGCGACCGGGTCCGATTTCGCGACCGAAGTCACGAAGTACTCCGAGTCATCCGACGTGAACAACGGCGGCGACATGGGTTGGGTTTCGCGCCACATGCTCTCCTCGGACCTCGAAGACGCCATCTTCCAGGCTCCGGTCGGCGGCCTCAGCCGCATGGTCACCACCAGCGACGGCCTCTACCTGTTCAAGGTCCTCGCCGAGGAGACCAGGACGCCCGACGCCGCGACGCAGTTGAAGCTGAAGAGCTCCGTCTTCGACAAGTGGCTCAGCGATCTGACCGCCGCTACCAACATCTGGACGGACTCGGCCGGCCTGACCGCGATCACGCCCGCCGCGTCGTAGGGGCCTCGCAGGACAACGTGCTCGACGCGCTCGTCGCCGAGGCCCGCATTCGCTGGGGGTTGGACGCCTCCGCCGGTCTGCAGGTCGTCGCTCCGGAGCGCCTGGCGGCGTTCCCGATCGAGCCGTCACGCCCGCTTCTCCTGGTGCCGCTGAGCATCTTGCGTGCGACGGCGCCAGCCGACGGCGCCGTCGCGCCGCTGCCGGGACGACACGCCCCGACCGACCAGGCGGCCCTGGCCGTGCTGGCGCGCCTCTACCCCGCCGAGCACGTCGTCGGCCGGATCGGCGTCGCCGAAACGACCACCGTGGGCGATCTCTCGGGGGCGGCGCTGGCGGGCGCCCTGTACCTGGGTCCCGTGGCGCCCGAGCTGGCCCCGGCGAGCCCCTGGGCACTGCCCTGGATCGCCGACCGGTTGCGCCGCCCCGACGGCTGCCCGTGGGATCGTGAGCAGACCCACGTCTCGCTCAAGAAGCATCTGCTCGAGGAGGCATACGAGGTCTACGACGCCCTCGGCGACGAAGCCACGCCGGAGCTCGCCGGCGAGCTCGGCGACCTGCTGCTGCAGATCGTCCTCCACGCCCAGCTCGCGGCCGAGGCCGGCGTATTCGACATGACCGACGTCCAGGCGGAGATCGGGCGCAAGATCGTCCGGCGCCACCCCCACGTCTTCGGCGAGGCGCGCGTGAAGACGGCGAGCGACGTCAACCGACAGTGGGAGCAGATCAAGCGGGTCGAGCGCGAGGAGGCGGCCGACCAGGCCGTCGACCAAGTCGAGGTTCGAAGCGCCCTCGACGGCATCGCCCGGTCCATGCCGGCCCTTGCCGCCGCTCAGGAGATGCAGGAGCGCGCGGCCCATCTCGGCTACGACTGGCCCGACATCGTCGGCGTGATCGACAAGATCCACGAAGAGCTGGCCGAGCTGGATGCGGCCGCCACGGCCCAGGAGAGGCGCGAGGAGGTCGGCGACCTGCTCCTCGTCGTCACGAACCTGGCCCGCCGCCACGGAGTGGATGCCGAGGATGCGCTGCGGGCGGCGGCGGAGAAGTTCCGCTCGAGGTTCCGCCGCGTCGAGCGGATGGCCCGCGAGCGCGACGTCCAGCTGCGCGATCTGGGGCTGGCCGAGCTGGACGCGCTGTGGGATGCTGCCAAGGTCGAAGAGCGGGCCGCCGCCGTGGAGCGGCTGGCAGCGGACGCGCCGACGAGCGGCGAGGAGACCGAACGATGACCATCGGGGCCCAACCCCTCAAGCGTGCCGACGGGCGCCTGCCGTCCGAGCTGCGGCCGATATCGATGACGCTCGGCGTCCAGAAGTGGGCCGAGGGTTCGTGCCTGATCAAGCTCGGCGGCACCGAGGTCCTGTGCGCGGCCACGATCGAGGACAGGATCCCGCCGCACCTCCGGGGGAAGGGCACCGGCTGGGTCACCGCCGAGTACAGCATGCTGCCGCGAGCCACGAGCGAGCGCAGCATTCGCGAGGCCACCAAGGGCAAGGTCGGCGGGCGAACGTACGAGATCCAGCGCCTCGTCGGCCGATCGCTGCGGGGCGTCGTCGACACGGCGAAGCTCGGCGAGCGGACGATCACCGTGGACTGCGACGTGATCAACGCCGACGGGGGCACCCGAACCGCGTCGATCACCGGCGGCTGGGTCGCCCTGGCCGCGGCCCTCACCACGTACGGCATGGAGCGCTGCCTCATCGGCCGCGTGGCCGCGGTCAGCGTCGGAATCCTCGGCGGCTTGATCTGCCTGGACCTGGACTACTCCGAGGACTCGAACGCGGACGTCGACTTCAACGTCGTCGCGACCGACGCCGGGCGGTACGTCGAGTTGCAGGGCACGGCGGAAGGCAAGCCTTTCGAACGGGCGGACGTCGACCGGATGCTCGACATGGCGGCCGGCGGGCTGGAGCGCTTGTTCGCCGCGCAATCCGAGGCGCTCGCCTCGGTAAAGCGCTAGCCGGCCGCGGCGCAGGTGAGGCCCCGAACCTCCGCGGGGGAGCCGGATCGGTCGCGCCTGCTGGTCGCGACCCACTCGAAAGACAAGCTGCGTGAGCTGTGCGAGCTGCTGGGACCGCTGGCCGCGGAGCTGGTGGGCCTCGACGAGGCTGGCATTCCCGGCGACGCGATCGAGGACGGCGAGACCTTCGAATCGAACGCGGCCAGGAAGGCGCGCTTCTTCGCGGCTCTCTCCGGCATGCCAACTCTGGCCGACGATTCCGGGCTCGAGGTGGACGCCCTGGGGGGCGGCCCCGGCGTGCGAACGCGGCGCTACGCCGGGGAGAACGCGACGGACGAGGAGAACAACGTCAAGCTGCTCCGCGAGCTGACGGGCCTTCCGCCGGAGCGACGGGCCGCGCGCTACCGCTGCGCCCTGGCGCTGGCGCTTCCCGAAGCCAGGGGACCGCGTGGTGGAATCCCGCTCCGGTTCGCGCACGGGACCCTGCGGGGCCGGATCGCCGCCGCACCCCGCGGTCACGGCGGCTTCGGCTACGACCCGATCTTCGAGCCCGCGGTGGAACGGCCCGGCGGCCGGACTCTGGGAGAGTGGACTGCGCAAGCCAAGAACCGCATCTCCCACCGCGGCCGCGCCGCGCGCCGCATGCACGCGATCCTGGCCAACCTGGGCTTCTGAGGCGTGGCGAACTCGCCGGCGCACTGGTCCTGGGAGGCGTTCTTCTACCACGCCTCTCCCCTCGGAATGTGCGGGGGCCCGCCCACAACGACTTCGTGACCGCGCCCGGCGACATGCTGGCGGCGGAGATCGCGTCGTTGTGGGCGCGAATCCCGGTCGGTCGCTAGAGAGCGAGCGAGGGCCGGCTCTGGCCCGGCCGCCCGATCGCTCCGCGCGCCAGCGCCAGGGCGGCCGCGGTCAGCACGGCCATCATCACGAAGTCGGAGGACATGTTGCGCCAGGGCCGGTACATGTCGCCGGCAAAGGCCGTCGCGACCAGCAGCCACGCGACCAGCGAGGCGAGCACGGTCAGGGCGAGCAGGCGCGTCGTCTCATCCGGCGGGGCGCGGTAGAGGCGCCACAGGGCCAGCATGGCGGAGGCGAAGATCAGCACCACGAGCACGAGCGCCGGGATCCCGAGCTCGGCCGCAACCTCCGGCCAGAATGTGTGCGCCGAGTCGAGCGAGAGGTGGGCCGCGGGGGTCTTGTAGCCGCCCACGTAGTCGCTCTTGAACTGGTCCAACCCGATTCCCAGGATCGGGTGGTCGGCGGCCATGTGCACCGCCGCTTCGGTCGCCAGCAGCCGCTCCACGAGCGAGCCGCGTCCGGAGAGCTTGGCCGGGTCCCAGGAGTAGTACCGGCTGGCGCCGACCATCTTGACCATGGTGGTGCGGTAGGCGCTCTCGAGAGTCGGCGAAACCTGCAGCACGAGGGCCGGCCATGGAACCACGAACGCCGAGAGCGCCACAGAGACGAGCACGATCGAGGCGCGGCGGCGCCAGCTGGTGGCGAGCAGCAGGAAGAAGGTGACGATCCCGCCTGCAGTCGCGAGATAGGCGCTCTTGGAGAATGTCAGGAAGAGAGCGGCCGCGCTCACGGCCAGGGCAATCGTCAGCAGGCCAACGCCGAGGCGGCCCAGGCCGAGCTGGCGGCGGGCGGCAATCGCCCCCAGGATGAGAGGAGCCGCCATGGCCAGCATCTCGCCGAAGAGTCCGACGTTGAAATAGGTCAGCCGAGAGAAGAGAAGCCTGTTGGCCTGGAGAGCGCTGAGCGAACCAAAGGCCGGTATCGACTGGATCATGTTGAACGCTCCGCCCAGGGCGACTGAGAGGCCCAGGACGATCAATACGAGTGCCAGCCGGCGACGGCTCGTGGCCAGGATCAGGAGCAGAACGCCCATCGCCACGGGCTCGAAGATGCCGTGCATCAGCACGGTCAGGCTCGACTCGAGGTCCGGCGAGCGCAAAGTCGAGAGGGTGGCCAGGCAGAGCAACGCGACGGTCGCGATCCACCCGACCCTCGAACTGGCGAACCTCGTGGCTCGACTGCGAGCGGCCGTCACGGGACCGAATGCGGACGGTGCCCGGACGGCGGCGGGGACATGGGTGGCGGCGGGAACATGGGTGGCGGCGGCTTCGAGCGCCAGGCCAAGCGCAAGAGCGACGATGAAGACCGTCTGGAGGATGACCTGCACGGAACCCAGATCCCACGATACCTGCGCCGCGGCCCAGCAGGGAGTGAGGAGCAGGACGACCAGGAAGGCGGGCCACGGCCGCGCCACGGCATACGCGGCCACGAACGCGGCCACCAGGGGCATGCTCGCGGCCAGGGCCCGACCCAGCGGTCCGGGCTGGATGTCGAGCGGCGCGTGCTCGTTCAGCGCGGCGATCGCCAGGGTCGCGACGAAGGCGGCGATCGAGACGGCGGCGCGAAGCGACGCGCGCACCTCCGGTAGGGCCCGGGCCACGCTGCGGGTCCCGGGCAGATCAGCGTGGCCATCCGCCGAAGGCCACAAGAGAGCCGTCTCGAGTGGCGCGCGAAGGTGTGCCGATCCGTTCAAGCAGACCCTTCCCAGCAAGGCGGCCGTCGCCCGATTCCGCGCTCGGGACGCTGCCCGGCGCCGTGTCCAGGCACAGAGCGGGCGATTGCGGACCAGATCGTCGGTCAGTTACCTGATGTCGAGCTGAAAGCCGGGTTCGAGTCGCGCTGCGCGGGCGGCGGCGCCACGGGAGCGATGTGTGCGGCGGCTGTCGTTTGGGGGACCGGCGCGCGGCATGCCGACGTCGCGGGCGCCCTATCATTCGATCCCGCAGGACGCACGCACTAAGGGACGCACCATGACGACCTTCTTCCTGACCGTGATCCATCGGCCGGAGATGGTGCCGGAGTACCTCCAGAAAGGGGCGGAGGAAGGCAGGGCCGAGGACATCGCGCGGAACGAGGTCATCAGCGAATCGCTGGACATCTTCCGCACTCAGCAGCTCGTCGCCCACGAGAACGGCATCCGGACGACGATCCAGATGACGTATGCCAGCCTCTTCAACGAGGAGGCCGTGGCGATCGCCAGGGAACACCACGCCCAATTCGGCGATGAGATCGGCTCGACCTTCCTCGGCATCCAGTGCGCCCAGTTCAGGGAGAAGTTCAAGTCGAAGGAGCTCGCGATCTGGCTCTTCTCGATGGAAGACAAGCGCAGGATCGTCGACGAGGTCTTCGGCAAGTTCGAGGAGGTATTCGGCTTCCTGCCAACCTCGACCGGCTCGTACTACATGGACGCCGAGCTGGTCAACTACATCAAAGAGCGCTACCCGATGGTCAAGGCCGCGGTGGCCACCTGCTGGGAGGAGGGGCCCAAGGCGTACCACAACGCCAACAACTCCTGGTACACGCTCCTCGACGGCGGCCCGTGGAACCCCTGGATTCCGTCGAAGCGCAACATCCATTGCCCGGCGTCGGACGAGGCGGACGATATCGGGATCGTCGCGATCCCACATCTATCGCGGGATCTGATGGCGGTCTTCGACGGGCCGGGTTCTTATTACGGCACACATCCGCAGAACATCCTGCGCGGGATGGTGTACGAGGACCGCGAGATCCCCTACTTCATGAATATCGTCGACCAGTACCGGGCGATGACGAAGTACAACCGCGGTTACGCCTACAACATGATGTTCGTCGGGCCCGGCTGGATGAGCAGGAACGGACGCTGGGAAGCCGACTACGAGTTCCTCCTGAAGAGCTACGAGGACGGAATGGCCTACTACGGCCGGCTCAAGAAAGAGGGCAAGGCCGTGGACGTGACGATGAGCGAGTTCGCCGACACGTACAGGGCAGATCGTCCGTACACGCGTCCCGAAGTCACGCTCTGGAAGGACATCCTGTACGGGTCGAGGCGGCAGCAGTTCTGGTTCGCCGATCCGTGGATGCGCTTCTGCCTCGACATGAACCAGGGCGGCGCCATGATCGACCTGCGGCCCTACGCGGCCAAGCTGATCAGGCCGTGCGGCGTGGGCACGAAGCACATCCAGGATGCTTCCTACCCATTCCTCGTCCAGTCGATGTTCCGGGCCGGGTACTTCACTCACTACGCGGGCGAGGGCGCCGTCAAGAGCGCCAAGTTCAGCCACGCCGGCGAGGAGGTCGACCTCTGCGCCTGCCGGACCCAGGCCTCCTTCTCCGAGGAGGGCGACACGCGCGTCGTCACGCTCGATCCGGTCGACATCGAGTTCGAGGAGTTCACCATCGGCGTGCAGTCGATCTTTCGCCTGACCGAGGGCACCGGGGAGATCGAGATCGTCCGCAGAATCGTCGGTTCGACCGATCCCGAAGCCGAGGTCGACATCGACGAGTACATCACCGCCTGCTACGGCACGACCGAGTACCCCGAGGATCTCACGGGCGTCCGGCTCGCGCTCAAGGGGAAGTCCGGGGTCCAATCGATCGACTACGCCTACAAATGCCGCGAGGCGATCGTCGAGGGCGTCGAGTCGGCCGAGGCGCTCGTGCCCCAGGTCGACACGAAGCTGTCGATGCGTTCGGACGCGGAAGACGCAGCAGGCTACTTCCGCGAGGGGATGGCGTTCTCACCGATGTACACCATCGGCATCAAGAAGACTGTCAGGGGGACTGGAGAGCTGCGCACATGGCTCAAGGTCGAAAAGGCAAGCTGAACTTCCGCTGTCCGCGTTGCCTGATGCGGGAGATCGACATGGACATGCTCTACGACACGGACAAAGCGGAGTACTACTGCCTGCGCTGCTCCTTCATCGGCCCCGAAGCCGAGGTCCTGCGCCTCAACGCCGAGTTCCGCGCTAAGTACCTGGACCGGGCGACGCGGATCACGGAGTTCTAGCGGCGGGAGGCAGCGAATCTGACGGACTTCGGCGTCGATCGCCTACCTTAGGCGTTCTTTGCCGATCATTTGCCGGTCGGCGTCTCACCTCGATCGCCTAATGCCGGCTAGATCTTGCGATCCACAGGGCTGATCGGCTAACATCGTCGTGATTTGGCGATGCAACCAGGGCTGGCCGAGATGCGTGTTCCTTTCGCTGCACCCACGGTGCAGGAACTGCTTCCGAAGATCGATCTGAATCAACGACTGCCCGTAATCCTGGCTGCCCGCCTCGCTCCAACCGTCGATGGCGAGTATTCACATTGGGACCAGCTCCGCCACCGAACTCCACCCGCGGGCTTCTCTCTGGACGAGTGGTGGATGGCCATCAAGTTCGCCCGCAACCACATCGGCCGCGCACTGCCTTTTCAAGGGACCAACGGGGCGCCATTCGGGTATTGCCTCACTGATGAGATCCTGGAGACCCTCCGCTGGATCGACCAGCATGGCGGCGGTCAGATCCTAGTCAGCGAGGGCGTCACCGATCCAAGCGCCAGAAGCCGGTACCTCGTCAGCTCCCTGATGGAAGAGGCCATTACCTCCAGCCAGCTCGAAGGCGCGACTTCCACTCGCAAGGTCGCGAAGGACATGCTCCGCACGGGCCGATCGCCGAGGGACCGCAGCGAGAGGATGATCCTCAACAACTACCGTGCCATGACTCGGATCTCGGACGTCGCGAAGCACCCTCTGACGCCTGATCTCGTCTACGAACTCCACCGGATTCTGACCGAAGGAACGTTGGACGATCCTGCGAGCGCTGGTAGACCTCAACTCCCCGGAGAGGTCCGCGTCGGCGTCTACGACCCTGACGGACAGCTGGTCCACAGCCCTCCTCCGGCAGAGCAGTTGCCCGCGCGCATGGACGCCATGTGCCGCTTCGCCAACGGCGAGACCGGCGGCGGCTACCTGCATCCCGTCGTGCGCTCGATCCTCTTGCACCTCTGGCTCGCCTACGACCACCCATTCGAAGACGGCAACGGCCGAACGGCAAGAGCGCTCTTCTACTGGTCGATGCTCTCGAGCGGATATTGGATGTTCGAGTACCTGTCGATCTCGCGGATTCTCCAGGCCGCGCCCTCCAGGTACGCGAGGTCGTTCTTGTACGTCGAGACCGATGAGTTGGATACGACCTACTTCGTGCTCTATCAGCTGTCGGTCATCCGCCGGGCGATCGATGACCTCATGACGTACCTGCGCCGGAGCCGCGAAGAGGTTCGCCAGACCGAGCGGCTTCTGCGCGAAAGCACGCTCAACAACCGGCAGATCGCGCTCCTGACCCATGCCCTGAGGCATGCGGATGCCGAGTACACAGTGCGGTCGCACTTGACGATCCATCGGGTCACAAGCCAGTCGGCCAGAACTGACCTGCTGGATCTCGAGAACCGCGGTCTGCTTGTTCGGCGGCAAGTCGGCAAGAAGTTTGTCTTCAATCCGGCGGCCGATCTCTCGACGCGAATCCCGAGCTGACTACGAGAGCCCGACCAGCCCGAGCAGCCAGCGTCGGATCTGGTCGAGCGCTTCCAGGAAGGTGATGTTGTCGAACAGGCGCGCCCAGTGGAGCGCCCATTCCTGGACCTCTTTCGCGCCGACCAACGGGACGAGGACCACCGCGAGCTGCAATCGGGTCCAGGCCATCGCCGGCCGGAAGTGGTGGAACGCCGCGATGAACAGGAACCAGAACTCGAAGACGTTCGGGAAGAGGAGCAGCGCGGCACGATCGCCGCTCAGCTCGAACAGCAGGAATCCGACCACTCGGAAGGCATAGAGGAAGACCGAGATCGTGCGCTCCGGCCCGGTCCAGCGAAGAGCGACGATCAGGAAGACCGCGAGGTAGACCTGGTCGGCGAGCTTGTCGAATAGCTGGTAGTCCGGGATCCCGCCGAGATCCAGGACGTTCATCCAGTAGAGGTCCGTCAGGTCGACGAAGATCGCGAGCAGCCCACCCGCCAGCGGCCACCTGAGCGCCGGCAGCGACCCGACAACCCGGTACAGCGCGATGACGGCGACTTCGAGCGTCACGGTTGCCGGACCCCTCGAGCTACAGAAGCGGGACGAACGAGCAGAGCGGCTGCTCCCGGCATGTGTTCGATTCAAACAGCTCGCCGGTTCAGGACACCAAGCGATGGCCGGACAGGAACCGCCAGATCGCCTCGCTGGCGTCGAACGACCGAGTGGTCGATCCGATGATCAGCTTGGGCAGGTACTGATCGCCGCCCGGCCAGGTGTGGCCGGCTCCTTCGACGCGGTAGAACGCGATGTCGGACTGCGGCGTCTGCCCGCGCCAGGTGCGCACGGTCGTGTCGGTGCCGATGGAGGTGGTTGCCGGCGGCGACTGTCTCCCCTGACGCCGCGCGCCTTATGATTGGTCCGCTCGGGGTGTGGCCTAGCGGCAAGGCACGTGCTTTGGGAGCCGCCGGCCGATAAGCGGTGTAGCTGAGCGCCTGGCGAGCGTGAGAGGGCGAGCGGTGAAGCTGCCGATTATTGTGCGATTGATGAGCGTGAGCTGACGCCTCCGCGAAGGCCGTGCTAGATGCCGCCAGCCCGACCTAAGGGACGAGGGGCGTTCGCCAATGGCTCGACGCGATCCCGGCGGCCAGGGTTCGGACCGCGTGTCTTCGCTTCCGCTGCCGATGAGACGCCGCCGCGGTCTTCGCGGTGGCGCCATGAGCAGCACCGGGATCACTCTGGACCAGCAGCCAGCCGGTTCAGCCCCGCCCCGGCGTCACGAACCCGGCGCAAGGATCCGCTCGGCTGCCGAGGCCGCATCTGCCGGGTCGTAGGTCGCCGGATTCCAGGTATAGAACAGAGATGTCAGGAGGGCGAACTCGCCGTTCGTCCCGCTCCAGTCAGCCTCGCCGGCGAGGTTGCCCATGTAGGTGTGGGCAACGCTTGAGAGGTCGGCAGCCCGCCCGCTGCAGGGCTTTCGGTCGCGCGAGAAGTCGATGGTGTCGTTGTCCCAGAGGCCGATCTCGTGGCCGACGGCGGTCGCATAGGCGCGCGCGCCGGCCGCCGTGACCGTCGGCGAGAAGGCACCACCGTCGCCGGTCCAGAAGACGCGCACGTCGGCGGGAAACGCGCCAGGCATCTGGGCCAGGTAGCGCTGCCCGTTGTCCGAGAGGTTCAGGCCCGGGACGTGGGCGTAGGGCGGGAAGACGGCCGAGACGCGGATGCCGGGATCGCGTCCCCGCACGTAGTCGTACAGGTCGCGCAGGATGCCGGCCTGCTCGTGGGCCTGCGCCACCGGGTCGGTCAGCGGCATGTCGTCCCAGTCGAAGCTGAAGCTCCGCGTCCCGGCGTCGAGCAACTCGTCGAGCTGACGTTTCACCTGGTCCCGTGGCGTCACGGTCAGCCGGTCCTCGTAGCCGATCCCGTTCATGAGCTCGACGTGGTGATCGTCGCAGAACCGCATGAGCTCGAGCCACGGGGTCCGGTCGAGGAGATCGACGAAGTTGAGCTTGTGGCGAACTCCGAATCGGACCCGCTGGAGGAGGAGCGCACGCGAGGCGTCGGTGACGCCGACGTCCGGGAGCACGTAGGGATCGAGGATCGCGCCTCGCCGGGCAAAGCCGGGGGAGTCCCCGACCGTGGCCGCGCGGAGCCAGCGGGTCGAGCCCTCGGCGACGACGAGCCGGGCGAGCGAGAGGAGTCCGTAGTAGGCGCCGGCGTCGTCGCCGGCCCGAACCGTCACGGCAGGCCCGTCGGTCGTTGAGGTGACCTCGAGACGGTACGCCTGCGAGGCGAACGAGGGATCGTCGGCGGTCACCGTTAGCCGGGCCTGCCGGCGGCCGTCCACGACGGCCGGGGCGACCGGGATCCGGGCATCGGCCGCCACCTCATCGAGGAGGGCCCGAAGCGCGGCCGACGGGACGGCTACGGGAGCGATCCCACTCGTCTCCAGCATCGCGCCGTAGGTGGCGGTTGTCGGGGTCGGGTCGATGACGGGCGCCGTGCCGCCGAACGAGGGCACCGGAGTGATGACAGGCGATGGGCTCGGCGCCGTGCTCTGAGTCGCGCTCGGCCGGGCGGCCTGAGCGCACGCCTGGAGGACCGCTCCCAGGGCCGACGCGGAGACCCCGAGGGCGACCGCCCCGGCGACGAACTGGCGCCGGGTCAAGGGCTCGACGAGCAGGCGCGCGACCGTGTCGTCTGTTGGGCTAAGCTCCGTGCCGGGCTGCTGCAGCCGGGGCGGGGCAGCCTCGACCGCCGTCGGCACACGGCTGACCGATACCTGGGCGGAACGAATACTCCGCATCTCAGGCTCCTCGGGACGCGACAGGCGGGTCGGGTTCGCCAGTGGCTCGACGCGATCCCGGCGGCCAGGGTTCGGACCGCGTGTCTTCGCTTCCGCTGCCAATGAGACGCCGCCTCGGTCTTCGCGGTGGCGCTCGAGGCCCGACCAGGCCGTATCATGTCCGGGCCGGGGTGTGGCCTAGCGGCAAGGCACGTGCTTTGGGAGCCGCCGGACCATAAGCGGTGGAGCTGAGGGGCTTCTGAGCGTGAGAACAGGCTCTTGAGGAGAGCGAAGGAGCCGCCAGTTATTGTGCGATGTGGAGACTACTCGGCTCGTCTTCGCAGACGCGAAACAGACTCCGCCCTCGCCTTGGCGCCCGCTCGGCGTACATCTGAAACCAAGCCGCTTCATCCGTTACTGACACCACAGAAGCATCGATGACGGCGCTGGAACCGGCCTGTAGACCTGAACTTGCGGGAGGATCTGGCCGGCAAAGCAGGCCTCGCGGGGATCGAACCTTTTCGATGGCTGCTGCGTCGATCCGGGTGTAGGAATGGAGCGGCGCGAAAACGAGGGCACCGTGGCGCAAACTGGAAGCGTGAGGACGAAAGGCCTGGAGACAAGGGGATCATCTCGTTTCGTCGAGCTCGTCCAGGCCGAGCTGCCGGGGAGTTACCGTTTCGCCGGCTACCTCCTCGGCGACGCGGCCGATGCCGAGGACGCGATCTGCGAGGCGATCAGCCGGGCATGGCAGTCTCGCGACCGGCTTCGTGAATCGGAGCGGTTCGCGGCGTGGTTCGGACGGATCGTGACGAACGTCTGCCGCGACCGGTTACGGCGGCGCCACGGTGTTCGGCTGCTCGATATCGATGCGGCCGACGATGCCGACTCGATAGATCGAGACCCATTCCTAGAGGCCCTCGAGCGCGACGCGATGGGACGGCTCGTGCGGGAGCTCCCCACCGATCAACAGGTCGTCGTGGCGCTTCGATTCTGGCGCGACCTGACGCTCGAGGAGATCGCCGAGCGGCTCGAACTCCCGCTCGGGACTGTGAAATCGCGACTGCACTACGCGATCAAGACGCTCCGCAAGGAGCTGGACCGCCAGGAGGCGGTGGGCCGATGAACGACAGCCTGGATCCGACGATCGATTTCGAGGTGGAGGGCCGGCTTCGCCGGTATGCCGCCGGCGACGCGCCGGTTCCGGCTCGCCTGTACCGATTTGTCGCGGAGATCGCCGGCGAGGCCGCCCCGATCGCGACCGGGCCGGTCCGGCTGGAGCGTGTCCGGCGCGGGCAGATCGGCCGAAGGTCGGGCGGGCGGGCGCTGCTCGTCGGTCTCGCGGCTGCGGCCGTGATCGCGGTGACCGCGACGGCACTCCTCATCGCCGTCCGGCCGAACACCCACGGACCCGCGACCGCCGCCGCGACCGCGCCCGGCGGCTGGCCCTGGCAGGGTCTGGAGTGGCAGAAGATCACCGCCACTTCCTTCGCCCGCGGCAGCGACGGCTTCCCGGGGCTCCAGGTGCAGTCGTGGCACGGCCGGCTCTATACGAACGTCTTCGGCATCTGGCAGTCGGACGACTCGATCCACTGGAACCGCGTTTCCGAGGTGGCTTCCGGCACCCAGCTATGGGCGACCAGCGACGCGCTCGTGTCCGTCTCTTACGGGTGCTACACGGGGACGACGTGCGAACTGTGGAATCTGACGGTCCAGTACTCGACCGACGGCGTTACCTGGCAACAGGGCTCTCTTGCCGACTTCTGGCTCGAGGGCGTCGCCGGCAACGGCGAGCGAGTGGTCCTGATGCTGGGTTCGCCGGCCAAAGGGCACGAGGCCTACAGGTCGGCGGTGCCCTACGTGAGTACCGACGGCGCCACGTGGACGGCCGCCTCAGTGCCCGCCGACATGGCAGCCGCCATCGACACCACCATTTCCACGACCCGCGAGGGCTTCCTCGTCAGCGGCCTGGTCCCCGACAAGAGCAGCGAAACCATCGAGGATGGCGTGCGTGGGTTCCATCGGGCCTGGTCGTCACCCGACGGGCTGACCTGGACGCGCACCGATTTGCCTCCGATCGACACGTCCTCCCCGTGGTTGGTCCAGGTCCAGCGAGGCAGCGCCGGCGACGAGATCGGTGGCTGGCACTCCGCCGATGGTTCGCACTGGACCACGGACGAGACCGCCGGCGGCACTCGGGCGATGCAGAGCAACGGCAGCGTCGTCGTGGGCTACGGGGACGATGGGGCGCTCTACGCGACGATCGGCGACGGCCGCTGGTACAGGCTCGCATCGACCGGCGACTTCAGCGGTACGCCGGAGGAGGGCAAGTGGGCGGTCGTGCCGACGGGTCTCCTGTACTTCGACGACGTCGACGTCTACTACGGCCGGGCCGTTGGATCGGGGACGCAATTCCAGACCGCACCCGCGAGCTGACCCTGGGGGCCGCTCCAGAGTTGGAGGCGTGAGCGAGCGCTGAAGCTCCGACCTCAATGCGGGGAACGTCGAGTATTCTGCGATACTCACGCTTGAACTGCCGGGGTGTGGCCTAGCGGCAAGGCACGTGCTTTGGGAGCACGAGATCGTGGGTTCGAATCCCACCGCCCCGACCACCTTCCTGCCAACCCCTCCGCTGCCAGCAGCAGGCGGCGCCGCAGGAAGCAGTCCGCGCCTGAGGGGTCAGGGTCGGAACACCTCTCCGCTCGCCTGCGGTCAGTCGCGGCGCTGCCAGAGGTTCGAGATGGGCTCGCCGCGCCCAGCGATCGCAGCGATCTGCTCGACGTGTGCTGCCCGCGTCGCGGGCCTCTTGGCCTGGTAGACCCAGGCCAGGGCCATTCTGCGGACCGAGGCCGAGCTGGCGTCGAATAGCTCGCGCGCGCCCGGTCGTTCGGCGAGAGCCGCGGCCAGGTCGTCGGGCACGACGAGCGCGTCTATGACATCGAGCGAATCCCACGAGCCGTTGGCGCGGGCCAGCTCCACGGCCTCGCGGCCGGCTTCGGTCATGAGACCGGCGGCCTCCAGGCGAGCCACACGCTCCTTGTTCGTTCGGGCCCACGTGCTCCTGGGCTTGCGTGGCGCGAACCACTGCATCGACCGGTCGTCATCGACCCGGCCCAGCACGCCGTCGATCCAGCCGAAGCAGACCGCCTCCTCTACCGCCTCCTCGTAGGCGACGGTGGGCTTGCCGGTGCGCCGCTTCCAGGTGACGAGCCACACGCCCGACTCCTGGCGGTGGTGCTCCGCCAGCCAGGCTCTCCAGGCGGCTCTCGATTCGAGCTGGACCCGCGGCTTGTCGTCCATGGCGCAGAGTATCGGGCGCGCCGTCCGAGAAGTCGCGCGAAACGCGCCTTCGTCCTCTACGCTAGGCCCGTGGGCGATCTCGACCGTCTCGAAGTGGGCAGACTCGCCGGAGCGCCGGCGTGGATCGAGCTGGAGTGGGGAGACATAACACTGGTCGGAGTGGATGCGATCGTGAATGCCGCCAACCAGGATTTGGCCGGAGGCAGTGGAGTGGACGGCGCCATTCATCGAGCCGCAGGGCCGGAGCTGGCGGCAGAGCTGCGTGCTCGATACCGCGGCTGCCCGACCGGGAGCGCGGTCATCACCGCATCCGGACGGCTCGCCGAGCACGGAGTCCGATGGATCGTCCACGCCGTGGGGCCCGTGTGGCGCGGCGGCGGGCAGGGCGAGGAGGAGCTGCTCCGATCCGCGTACCAGAAGGCTCTCCACCTGGCCGACCAGGCGGGCGCCCGAAAGGTCGCGTTCCCCGCGATCAGCGCCGGCATCTACGGCTACCCGCTCGATCAGGCCGCCTCAGTCGCGCTCCGGGCGGTCCGCGACGGCCTGGCCGAGGCGCACACGACCGAATGCGCCGTCTTCGTCCTCTTCGGCCGCGATACGCTGGAAGCATTCCAGCGAGCGCTGAAGAACCTGGCCGGCGAGGCCTGACGCAGGTCGCGACGCCTTCCGCGCGGGGATCGTGCCACAGTTTCCTGAAACGGCCGCTATGCTCAGCATGTGAGCGAGATCGCGTTTCCCGACGGGTTCATGTGGGGCGCAGCCACCGCGGCGCACCAGGTCGAGGGCGACAACACCAACAGCGACTGGTGGGCTTTCGAGCACAAGCCGGGGACGCCGTGCAAGGAGCCCAGCGGAACGGCCATTGAGCATTACACCCGCTACCCGCGGGACATGGCGCTGCTGGCCGGCCTAGGCTTCAACACCTATCGCTTCTCGGTGGAGTGGGCCCGGATCGAGCCGGCCGAAGGCAGGTTCGACGAGACCCAGCTGGACCACTACCGCAGGATGGTCGAGCTGTGCCGCAAGAGCAGGCTCACGCCGATGGTCACGCTCAACCACTTCACGCTGCCCCAGTGGCTGGCGGACCGCGGGGGCTGGCTCTCACCCTCGATGATGGGCTCCTTCGAGCGGTTCACCCGTCGCGTCGTCGAGGCGCTCGGCGACACGGTCGGGTGGTACTGCACGCTCAACGAGCCCGGCATGGTGGCTTTCGGGGGCTTCGGCGGCGGGTTCCCGTTCCCGCCCGGGCTCAGCGGCGTCGACAACTGGAAGGCCGCGACAGCCGCGCTGGTGCAGGCGCACAAGGTCTCTCGCTCCGTCGTGAAGGAGCTGCGACCCGACGCGAAAGTCGGCCTGACCAACGCCATGCAGGAATGGGAGTCGAATGCGGGCGGCGCACCGATCATGAAGTACACCCGCCGGCTGATGGAGGACGTCTACCTCGAGGCCGCCGTCGACGACGACTTCATCGGCGTTCAGACGTACACCCGCGCCAGGCTCGAGATGCCCCTCGCGGCCGGGATCGCGGCGAATCTGGCACTGGCCGTTCCGCAGATAGAGAAGCTCATCGTCAACCGCGTCACCTCCTGGCAGCGCGAATCGGGTCCCGGCGTGAGCCACGATCCGGGCGTCCGGACCACGCAGATGGGCTACGAGTTCCGCCCCCAGGCGGTCGCGGCCACGGTTCGGCGAGCGGCCAAGCTCCTGCCCGGCAAGCCGATCGTCGTGACCGAACACGGCGTCGCCACCGCCAACGACGCGGAGCGCATCGAGTTCATCAGAGACGGTCTCCGCTCCCTCCACGAGGTCATCGCCGACGGCATCCCGCTCCAGGGCTACATCCACTGGAGCGCCTTCGACAACTTCGAGTGGGCCAGCGGCTACGCGATGCAATTTGGCCTGATCGCGGTCGATCGCCAGACCCAGGAGCGGACGATCAAGCCGTCGGGTCGCTTCCTCGGCGAGATCGCGCGGGCGAACCGGCTTTCGCTGCCCGGGTAGGCGCGCCCGAAGGCTGACGGCCCCCAGATGGCACAAGACCGGCGCTATTCGCGCCGGTCCTGGCACTCGCGTCGCGGTAGAGGCCTCTGACCCCTACCGCGGGGAGAGGCCCGCTCGAGTGTCACCGCTGAGATTGCCGGCCCGAGGTCTGAACAGCAGGTTCGATACGTCGCAGTCCGGATCGGCCGTCAGCGGGGAAGTCCCGCCGTTATCGCGATTGAGTCGCGCATCTCTGGCCGTCATCGACGCTCGCATCTGGCCTCCTGGCATACCGGGGCACGTACGAGATTGCATCCAACCTACGCCTGCCTTAGGGTCGATGCAATACCTAATCGGATGACACCTGCTGGGAAGGCCGTCCGCGGCCGATCCCTGAGGTGAGTGCGTCTCACGCACCGAGTCGAGGCGCGCCTTTCGGGTGGCTCAGGCCGACCGTTTTCTCGACAAGGAGCCGGCAGCGCAGGTGATGGACAAGGAGTCGCCGCTTTCGAGAGCCCCGTCGCCGGCGGCCGACTGGGCCCTGGATCCGACCGTGACATTCCTCAATCACGGCTCGTTCGGCGCGTGCCCGAAGGCTATGCTCGACGTCCAGAAGGGCTGGCGCGACAAGCTCGAAGCCCATCCTGTGCGGTTCCTCGGTCGCGAGCTGGAGGACCTGCTGGACTGGGCCCGCTCGGAGATTGGGGCGTTCGTGGGCGCCGATCCGGACGACCTGGCGCTCCTGACGAACGCCACGACCGGGGTCAACACCGTCCTGCGCTCCCTGCGCTTCGAGAAGGGCGACGAGCTGCTGACTACCGACCACGCCTACAACGCCGTCCTGAACGCGGTGCGCTACGGCGCGGCGAAAGACGGGGCGAAGGTCGTGCTGGCGCGAGTCCCCTTCCCCATCTCCTCGCCCGACGAAGCCTTCGACGCCATCATGGCGGCGGTCACTCCCCGCACGAAGCTGGCGGTTCTGGACCACGTCACCAGCGTCACGGCGTTGATCATGCCGCTCGAGCGGCTGGTCCCCGCCCTGGCCGAACGCGGCGTCGACGTGCTGGTCGATGGCGCTCACGGACCCGGAATGCTGCACCTCGCGCTGGGCGAACTCGGCGCCGCCTACTACGCCGGCAACGGCCACAAGTGGATGTGCCCGCCGAAAGGGACGGCCTTCCTGCACGTCCGTCGCGATCGCCAGGCCCTCATCAAGCCGCTGTCGATCTCGCACGGCGCAAACGACGCTCGAATGGATCGATCGCGCTTCCGGCTCGAGTTCGACTGGCAGGGGACGTTCGACCCGAGCGCGTGGTTGACCTGGCCCGCGGCCATCGACGGCATCGCCGAGATCATCCCCGGCGGTTGGGCGTCGCTGATCGCCTTCGATCACCACTTGGCCGTTGCCGCCGGCGAGACTCTGGCCGAGGCCATGCACACGGCCGGCCAGGCGCCCGCCGAGATGATCGGGTCGATGGTCTCGGTCCGACTGCCCGGCGGCCCGTGGCCTCGGGCCGAGGCGACCCGGCGATTGAACATGATCGAGTCCGCACTGCGCGGCCGCCGCTTCGAGGCGCCGCTGATGCTGTGGCCCTGCCCGTGGCTGGTGGACTCGGGCGACCTGCCGCCCACAACCGAGTTCGACGTGCTGATTCGGGTATCGGCCCAGATCTACAACTACCTCGGCCAGTACGAGCGGCTCTCCTCGATCCTGGCCGGCTTCGCCGGCGCCAACCGGCCTCAGGCGGGCCCGGCTCCGTCGACGGTTGGGACGGAGTAGACGCGGGGCGTCAGGCCCGTCCGACGGCGGTACCCGGTGGCGACGGCTCGCTCGAGGGCGGGCACTGCCGCGTCGCGGACGAGGTTGACGGTGCATCCGCCGAACCCGGCCCCGGTCATGCGAGCCGCCACGACACCCGGGACGGACCGCGCGATCGCGACCATGGCGTCGAGGGCGGGTGAGCTGACCTCGAACAGGCTGCGGAGCGACTCGTGGGAGGCGGCGAAAAGGCGGCCGATCTCGTCGAGGTCGCCTGCGTCCAGGGCCGCCACCGCCGCCACGACCCGCTCGTTCTCGGCCACGACGTGCTCCGCGCGGCGGGCGACGGTCTCGGACAGCAGGTGGCGGTGCCTGCGCAGAGTCGCCGTGTCCAGGTCCCGCAGCGACGCCACCGAGGGGATCTCCTCCGCCAGCAGGGCCACGGCGCGGCCGCACTCGGCTCGACGCTCGCGCAGGACGGACTCGCGAAGCTCGCCTGGGCCGACCGCATCTGGCGACGAGGGCGGCGAGCCGGTGTCGCATACGACGACGCTCACGCCCGCCGGCAGAGCCACGTAACGGCTCTCGAGGGAGCGGCAGTCGAGCAGGATCGCCCGACCGGCGCGACCCGCGGCGCTGGCGAACTGGTCCACGATCCCGCCGTCGATGCCGAGGAAGCCACGCTCGGCGCGCTGGGCCAGGGCCGCCAGCGTGGGCGCGGCCACGCACCGCTCCCCGGCGAGCAGCGCCAGGGCGGAGGCGAGCTCCAGCGCGGCGACCCAGGCCAGGCCGGCGCCGCGCGGAATGGCCGAGTCGATGACGCCGTCGAAGCCACGGACCGGGAGTGCGGCCTCGCGCAGCGACCAGGCCATGCCGGCGACGTAGTCGCTCCAGCCGGCGCGCGGCGGCCCTGCGCCCGCGCCAGCGACGAGCTCGTCGATGCGGAACTCGGCCCTCTCGCCCGACTGCAGCGACGCGATCCGAACCAGCCCGTCGGAGCGCCGGCGGACCGCGATCCAGGTGTCCAGCTCGATCGCCGCGGGCAGCACCAGCCCGTCGTTGTAGTCGGTGTGGTCGCCCATCAGGTTGACCCGACCCGGCGCGCGCACGAATGCAGGTCGTCCCCCATCGGTCACGTCCGGAAACGCGTCGGCCAGGGCGTGCTCGAGCCGTCGCCCGCGGGCCGTGTCGCGGGCCGATTCGCGGGCATTATCGAGCCCCATTTCGCGCCTCGCGAGTCGTTCGGAGTGCCTTTCCATCGCTTGATGCTAGCGCGAACGGGCCACCCGGCGCTGTTGCGCAAACGCAACGCAGTCGCCCAGACGACACTGAGTCGGGATCTGCCGGGACTAATATGCAGCGGCGCCCCGCTTTGCCCATGTCCGCCGCGCCCGAGTCAGAGGCAATGGAAGCCGTCGAGCCTCTAGTGGCGATACTGGCGGTGGCCACCGTAGCCCTGGTGGTCATGGCCGCGTTGATCGGGGCCGCCCTGTCGGGCCGCGGCCCGCTCTACGGCCGCCTTCTAGACATCCAACGGCGACCCCGCGCAGACGACCGCAAGGCGGGACCCGGGGCGTCGCCCGTCTCGGGCATAGCGATCTCGCCGTCCGTTCGACTCCTGGCGCGCGATCGCCGGCCGGGAGGTCGCAACGACGCTCTGGCGCACCGGGGCTTGCGCCCCTCGGACGAGGAGCTCGACGATGTCCTGCAGGGGGCCCTCGCCGCCGAGAGATTCGACCGCGCGGTCCGAGTTCTGGCCTGGTCGTCCATCCTGGTCGTGCTCGTAACGGTTTCGATCAGCCAGCTCTGGCAGCCCGTCGAGCCACAGATTCTCGTGATCCTGACGCTGGCAGGGATAGTCGTCCTGGGCGTCCACGAGCTCGTGCCCCCCGGAAACCTGGGAGCGCTGCGTATCGTGCTGGAGGGAAGCGCCGCCATCGTCTTCCTGACGATGCTCGTCCTGCTGACCGGCGGTGCGTCGAGCGCCTTCTTCTTCATCTACCCGCTGCTCGTGGGCGCCGCGGCGCTCGTCGGCTCCCCAAGGGTGACTTTCACGCTCGCAGCGGAGACAGCGGTGGCCTATGCCATCGCCGCCTTCTCCGGGCCTCTCGAAGGGGCCGCCGCCAGGGACGCGCTGGTCCGAGTCGCGATCAACCTGACGGCCCTGGTGCTGCTCTCCTACGCCGGCATGACCATCTCACGGGTTCAGCGGCGAACGCGTGAAGCGGCGATTCGCCTGTCCGCGGTGGATTCGCTCACCGACCTCTACAACCGGGCCTACTTCTTCACATCGCTCGATCGAGAGATCCAGCGCAGCCGGCGCTTCAAGCGCGGCTTCTGCCTGCTGATGCTGGATCTGGATGGCCTCAAGTCGATCAACGACCGCTACGGCCACTACCACGGCGACCTCGTCCTCCGCGGCGTGGCCCACGTCATTCGCTCGGGGTTGCGCGGCGTGGACATCGCGGCCCGCTACGGCGGCGACGAGTTCGTCGCGCTCCTGCCCGAGACGGACCCTTCCGGCGCGTACGTGGTCGCGGAGAAGATCCGCCAGGTTGCGAGGGAGATGATCGTGGACGTTGGGGGTCAGAAGATCCGGACTTCCCTCTCGATCGGCCTGGTGTCGTTTCCGGACGATGGCCAGACCGCGGACGAGCTGATGATCGCCGCCGACCAGGCCATGTACTCGTCCAAGCGCCTGGGCAAGAACAGGGTCGTGGGCTACGGCAGTCCAGACGACCCGACGGCGCCGCTCCTCGCGCAGCCGTATCCGACGCCCGTTTCGACCCCGGGGTTCCGTCTGTTCGCGCGGGACGCCCGGCCTTTCGGCGATCGGGAGCTCGGCGAACGGGACCGCGCCGAAAGCGGCGAGCGTGGCGTCTGGGAGCAGGGCGACCGAGATCGTGGCGATCGCGGAGACCGGGGTTTCGCCTGAGCTGGCGCGGCGCCGGGCGGGCCGCGGTGTAGCATCCCCCCATGGCTGGCTTCTCGACTCGCGCGATCAAGGCGGCGACAACCGCCCCCCAGGTGAACCAGGTTCCGTCCAGCGTGCCGATATATCAGGCCGCGGCCTTCTCCACGGCCGACGCCGCCGAGCTTGGCGACGTGTTGACGGGCGCGGTCCCGGGCTACGCCTACAGCCGGATCGACAACCCGACGACCGCAGTCCTGGGCGACGCCGTGGCCGAGCTCGAGGGGGCGGAGGCGGGCCTCGCCTTCGCGACGGGGATGGCCGCCATCCACGCCGCCATCGTGTCCGTGGTTCGGGCCGGCCAGACGATCGTGGCCACGAAGGCGGTCTACGGCACGACGCGCGACCTGCTCGTGCGCGTGCTCTCGGGCCTGGGAATCGCGACCGAGTTCGTCGACCCTCGCGACTTCAAGGCCGTGGACGCGGCGCTGGCGCGAACCGGCGCGCCGGTGCTGTACGTGGAGACGATCTCGAACCCGACGATCGTGGTCTCGGACCTGGCGGCGCTCGCGGCGCTGGCCCATCGCCACGACGCCCTGCTGCTCGTCGACAACACCTTCGCCTCGCCGTACGCGTGCCGTCCGATCGAGCGCGGTGCGGACCTGGTCATGCATTCGGCCACGAAATACCTCTCCGGGCACGGCGACGTTCTGGCGGGGGTCGTGGTCGGCAGCCGCGAGAGGATCGCGGCCATCCGCCCGATCCTGGTGGACGTCGGCGGGGCGCTGGCACCACTGGCCGCGTTCCTGGTCCTGCGGGGCCTGCCGACGCTGGCGATCCGAATGGAGCGCCACACCCAGACGGCGACCGAGCTGGCGGCCTGGCTGGCCGGGCAGGACGGCGTGGATCGGGTCCACTACCCGGGCCTGCCGGGCGACCCGAGCCACTCGGTGGCAGTGCGGCAGCTCGACGTGTTCGGCGGAATGCTGGCGTTCGAGCTCGCCGGCGGGCGCGAAGCCGGACGGGCGTTCCTCGACGCAATGGTCCTGGCCGAGCGGACCGCCTCGTTGGGCGCGGTGCGGACGATCACGGCTCATCCCCCGTCCACGACCCACCGCCAGCTGGACGAGGACGCCCTGCGGGAGGCGGGCATCGCCCCCGGCCTGCTGCGCTGCTCCGTTGGGCTGGAGGACGTGGAGGACCTGCGCGCCGACATGGAGCTGGGCCTGGCCGCCGCTCGTTCGGCCGCCGCGGCGACGCCCGACTGACAACAAGAAGCCCCTCCGGCCAGGGGCTCGGAGAGGCTCTTGAGTGCGGGCTCAGGACTCGAGCACGGCTCGATCCCTAGTACTGGAACAGGAGCTCGCGATACTTCGGAAGCGGCCACAGCTCGTCGGCCACGAGGGTCTCGAGCTCGTCGGCCACGGCGCGAAGGGCGCCCTGGGCGGGGATGACCTGGTCCTTGAAAGCCTTGGCTTCGGCATGCACCGAGCCCGCCTCGTGGGCGGCGTGCTGGGCATGCTCCAGGACATGGATGGCGTCGACGAGCTGGTCGGCCAGGGACGCGACCCTGGCGGCGACCTGGGCGATGCCCTTCGACGTGCCGGCAGCCGAGAGCTGGCCCAGGTACGCGGCTGCCGCAGGCAGAATCATGGTCTTTGCGATGTCCAGAGCGCAGTTGGCCTCGATGTTCGAGACCTTGACGTAGCGCTCCCAGTTGATCTCGACGCGGGCCGCGAGCTCGCGCTCGGAGAGGACGCCGAAGCGCGAGAACACCTTCTTGGCCTTCGCGGTCGCCAGGGCCGGGAGGGCGTCAACGGTGCTCTTGAAGTTGGGCAGTCCGCGCCGGGCGGCCTCCGCGTACCACTCCTCGGCGTAGTTGTTGCCCTCGAACAGGACCTGCTTGTTCTCCTTGACGATCGCCGACAGGATCTTGGTCAGCCCGGCGAAGTCGCAGGGCTCGAGCTTGTCGAGCTCGTCGGCGAGCTTCTCGAGGGAGTCGGCCACCGCGGTGTTGAGCACTGTCTGGGGCCAGTAGATCGGCGCCGACGATCCAACCGCGCGGAACTCGAACTTGTTGCCGGTGAAGGCGAAGGGCGAGGTTCGGTTGCGGTCAGTCGCGTCCCTGGGCAGCACGGGCAGGCTGGTCACGCCCAGCTCCATGGACCCGCCCGTCTTGGATGTGGAGGCGGCTCCCTTCTCCAGCTGCTCGACAACGTCTTCGAGCTGAGCGCCGAGGAACACCGAGACGATGGCCGGAGGAGCTTCGTTCGCGCCCAGGCGATGGTCGTTGCCGGCGTCGGCGACGCCGGCGCGCAGGAGGTCCGCGTGGACGTTGACGGCCCGGATGACTGCGGCCAGAAATGCCAGGAACTGGGCGTTGTCGTGCGGGTTGTGGCCGGGGTCGAGGAGGTTCTCACCGTCGTCGGTGCCCATCGACCAGTTGTTGTGCTTGCCCGAGCCGTTGATCCCGACGAAGGGCTTCTCGTGGGCCAGGAACATGAGGTCGTGCCTGGCCGCGAGGCGCCTCATCGTGCTCATGACGATCATGTTGTGGTCGGAGCCGACGGAGGTGGGCTCGTACACGGGGGCCATCTCGAACTGGGCGGGAGCAACCTCGTTGTGGCGGGTCTTCGACGGGATGCCCAGGCGCCAGAGCTCGCGGTCGAGATCCATCATGAAGGCCAGCATGCGCTCGCGGATGGTGCCGAAGTACTGGTCCTCGAGCTCCTGGCCCTTGGGCGAGGGAGCGCCGAAGAGGGTGCGGCCGGTGAGAATGAGGTCGGGGCGCTGCTCGGCCAGCCGACGGTCGACCAGGAAGTACTCCTGCTCGGGTCCGATCTGGGTGAAGACGCGGTTGGCGGTGGTGTTGCCGAACCATCGGAGGACGCGGAGGGCCTGCTTGCCCAGGGCCTCCTGCGAGCGCAGCATCGGGATCTTGTGGTCCAGGGCCTCGCCGGTGTACGAGACGAAGGCGGTAGGGATGGTCAGGGTCACGCCGTTGGGCTCGACCTGCAGGAAGATCGGGCTCGTCAGATCCCAGGCGGTGTAGCCGCGGGCCTCGAAGGTGGAGCGGATGCCGCCCGAGGGGAACGAGCTGGCGTCGGGCTCGCCCTGGACCAGGCCCTTGCCCGAGAACTCGGCGATGGTCTGGGCTTCGCCGATGGGGCTGAGGAAAGAGTCATGCTTCTCGGCGCTGCCGCCGGTCATGGGCACGAACCAGTGGGTGTAGTGGGTGGCGCCATGTGCCATGGCCCACTCCTTTACACCGTGGGCAACAGCGTCGGCGATCGCCGGATCGAAGGGTTCGAGGCCTTCGATGGTGCGGCGCAGCCTCTTGAAGGCCGGCTTGGCCAGGTACTGGCGCTGAGCGGCCTCTCCGAACACGTACTCGCCGTAGATGTCCTCGCCGGCGTGCTCGAGGTAGTCCTGGGTGGAGGCAACCTTGTGATTGGAAATCGCCTCGATGGCATTCTGGCGAGCGGTCAATGTGGGCTCCTATCGACCTTCTTGAGTGATGTGTGGCGGCCTTTTCCCAGATTTCCCCCTGGTCGGCCGCTTCAGGAAACCTCATGCAAGGATCGAGGTAGAAGCTACCGGACTGAGGGGGAGATGTCCAAGACCTCGGCCCCCGACGCGCCCCAAATGAATCGCAAATGAAACGGTTTGGACCCGCGCCGCGAGCGCGCGCAGGCCGGGCCGGCCGGCCGGGCGGGGCGCGGCGGGGCCGGCGGGCTCGCCGGGTTTCTCCTCAACACGCATGGGCTGGGTACTAAGTGGCGGACCGCTGCCCCACAGCCGCCGGTTTGTGGCCTGGCGACCTCGGAAGCCGGCTCAACGCCCCGATCCACGCACAAAGTCGGGTCGTGGCGGCCCCACTTGAGGGTGGATGAGGGCCACGAACAGCCTGCCGGGCCTCCGAACGGCCGGGCCTCCAACCTAGTACTCATCGCATGCGTAGTAGGGAAGACGGGCGACGACGGACCGGAGCCGGACCCTGCCCTGGTCGCCGTGCCGGTCGCCGCCTGCCGCGCCGCGGCTAGAGCAGCGGCGGGCGGACCCAATCCTTGCCAAGGACGTGCTCGTCGAGGAAGGCCAGGATCGTCTCGTACCAGAGTCGGGCGTTGTTCGGCTTGAGGATCCAGTGGTTCTCGTCGGGGAAGTAAAGGAAGCGGGCCGGGACGCCGTGGCGGCGCAGGTCGGTCCACAGCCGCAGCGCCTCCCCCACCGGCACGCGGAAGTCGCGCTCGCCGTGGATGACGAGCATCGGCGTCTTGATCGAGCCGCTGTGGCCCGCGGGCGATTGCACGTCGTACAGCTCGGGCTGGCGATACGGGTCGCCCATCTCGTGCTCCCAGTCGGCCCCCGTGTCAGTAGTGCCGTGGAACGGCCGCAGGTCCCAAATCGACGCGTGGGTCACGATCGCCCGGAACCGGTCCGTGTGGCCGGCGACCCAGTTGGCCATGTAGCCGCCGTAGCTGCCGCCCGCGAGGGCGGTCCGAGAGGCGTCCAGGTCCGGCCGGGCCAGGGCCTTATCCAGCGCCGCGAGGATGTCCGTGTACGGCGCCTCGCCCCAGCGTCCCCAGCCGCGCTCGACCATGCGCTGGCCGTAGCCGATGGAGATGGCCGGGTCCGGCATCAGCACCGCGTACCCGCGCTCGACGAGGAGATGCGGGTTCCAGCGCCAGTGCCACCCGTTCCACGACCCGATCGGGCCGCCGTGGGCGAAGACCACCAGCGGCACGGGGTTCTTCGCCGAGGCGTCCGGTGGGATCACGAGCCACGAGCCGATCGCCGCGCCGTCCGCGGCGGTTGCGGTCAGACGCTCCACGCGGCCGCGTCCGGCCACTCCCCCGTCGTCGATGCTGCGGGGCAGCTCCACCGGCGTCTGGTTCTCGCCCGCGGTGGCGAAGCGGACGATCCGCGCGGGCGCCGCCATCGTGGCCCGCAGCGCGTAGATGGTCTGCCCGTCGGGCGAGGGGCACAGGTCCGTGACCGCCCCTTCCGAGACCAGGCACGTGGTCCTACCGTCCGCCAGATCGACGCGGAAAGCCGCAACCCAGCCCAAGCGATCGGCGACGAAGTAGACGGCGCTCGAGTCGGGCGCCCAGACCGGGGCCTCGGGCCAGAGGTCGAGCCCGGGCGTCAGGTCGCGGCCCTCGCCGGTCGCCAGGTCGGCGAGCCAGAGCGACGTCGCGGCGGCGTGATCGAGCGTGCCGAAGCTGCTTCGAACGGCGACGACGAAGCGGCCGTCCGGCGAGACCTTCGGGTGGCCGAAATAGAAGTCGCCGTGGCCGAGCGTTCGTCGGGCCCTGGTCTCGACGTCGATGGCGACCAGGTCGACCGGAGTCGAAGGCAGGTTCGACCAGTCGGCCCAGCCGGTCACGATCGTTCGGCCGTCGGGCGAGATGTCGAAATCGGACTCCAGGAAGACCGGGCCGGGATCGCCGGTCACGTCGGTCGGCTCGAGCCGGGCCTCGGGATCGGCCGGCAGCGGCGCGGCGAGGAAGCGCTGGCGCCTGGGGGCGAGCCAGTGATCCCAGAAGCGGATCGGGTAATCCTCGAACAGGAGGGCCTCCACCTTGGCCTCCTTGCGAGCCTTCGCCCGGTCGGCGTCGTCCTCCAGGCTGGTAGCGGCGGGGTGCAGGAGCGCGCCGAACGCGATCGCGTCGGCGTTTCGGGCGGCGGCGACGCCCTCGATCCCACCCTCGGGCGCGAGCAGCAGACTCGCCTCACCGCCCTCGGCCGGCAGGCGCCAGAGGGCCGCGATCTTCTTGTCCGGGTCAGCCTTGGCGTCCGGATCGGGGCGCGCCGAGGTGAACAGCAGCGAGCCGTCGCGCGCGAAGGCGGCGGCCGATTCCCCGGCACTGGAGCGCGTCAGGCGGCGCGGGGCTTTGGCGCCCATCGGGTCAACCTGCCAGAGCGCGGTCCGCATCTCGTTGGCCTCGGGGCCCGGTCGCGAGACGGCGACGACCAGGCGCCGGCCTCGGGCGAAAGCCGCAGGCCGGAGAGTCGGGGGCTGGAATAGAACCGATCGAGCGTAAGCGGTTCGTTCATGCTGCGATCATCGCGCAACGCCGGCACTTGTGCGGCGGGTGGGCGCGGAATGGCGGCGGTGTTCAGGTGCGCCGCACGTAGGCGCTGGCCCGCCTTCGCCGCCCGGGCACCGTCAAGACTCCTGTGTAAATGCTGCAAGCGGGCGTCGAGCGAGAAGCTCGTTTAGACGGGTTACCTGGCCATAGAGGATGCGATCCGCGGAGCGACGATCCGAGAGAGTGCCGATGG
>Ga0187878_1000044_pt1 | contig 139741 bp, 127 predicted proteins | sample June2016WEW_17_1_FD_132979 | JGI IMG/M metagenome (GOLD analysis project Ga0187878, IMG submission 132979) | Peatland microbial communities from SPRUCE experiment site at the Marcell Experimental Forest, Minnesota, USA - June2016WEW_17_150 | ecosystem: Environmental > Terrestrial > Soil >... | reverse complement strand
GCTGCTTCCACGCTCACCTTACTGCCTAAGCAGCGAGGGCGAGAGCAGACTGGTTGTTGCCAGTTACTTCTTGTGCCGCCTGTTTAACGAGGCCTGACGGCACCTCGGCTCGCGTTCTCCGGTCACTGGCCCCTGTCGAAACCACGCATCCCCACAGAGTCCGCATAACCGGCGGAAGCGGATTGTACCGCGCCGGGCGACGGAGGCCCAGGATCTCTCGGGGCGGGCGGCCCCCTCAGCGCCGGTCGCGGCCCCGGTCGGCGTCGGCGATGGCCCGATCCATCTCGCGGCGGGCGTCGCGCGCGGCGATGTCGTGGCGACGATCGTGGAGTTGCTTGCCGCGGGCGAGGCCGATCTCCAGCTTGGCCCGGCCGCGCCCGGTGATGTACATCTTCAGCGGAACCAGCGTCAGCCCCTTGGACTTCGTCTGCATCAGCAGGGCCAGGATCTGGTCCCGGTGGAGCAGCAGCTTGCGGGGGCGCTTGGGCTCGTGGTTGTAGCGGTTGCCGGTATCCCAGGGCGAGATGTTGGCGCCGATCAGCCAGGCCTCGCCGCTCTCGATGCGCGCGTACGACTCGGCCAGGCTCACCTTGCCGGCTCGAACCGACTTGATCTCGGTCCCGGTCAGGGCGATGCCGGCCTCGAACGAGTCCTCGATCGAGTACTCGTGGCGGGCTTTGCGGTTCTGGGCGACGGTCTTTTCTTCGCCCATGTGGGGCTCCTGGGCTGGCGGCCGACAGGCCGGGTATTGCGAGGGTAGCGGACGGGCGAGCCGACCGGGCGGTCGAACTCGCGCTCACGGGCGCAGGACGCACGAATGCCGGCCCCGAAGGACCGGCATTCGGTTTGCGTACAACACCACCCGCGAGGGGCCGTCCCTAGAGTCCGGCTCCTGGCGAGGTGGTGCAGCGCGTCGGCAAGTCCGTTGACACTGCACATCACCTCCTTTCGTTCTCGCGCATGGTATCGGTGCCGGCGCAAAGGCGCAACCGCGGGTTGCCAGGCGCGCTCGAGGCGGTCGGGCGGCGCCGGGCGGCGTCCGGGCGGGAGTCCGGCGCACTCGGGCGCGTCGGATCCTAGCTCGGGCTGGGGGCCGGCGTCCCGCTCGGCGAGGGGCTCACTGTCGCGGCCGGGCTGATGCTCGGCGCGGGGCTCACGGTTGGCGCTGGGCTCGGCAAAGCCTCGGTCTCGGGCGGATAGCCCAGGGCGACCAGGCCGGCGTCGAGCACGGGATCCGTCCCGGCTCGAGCGCCATCGTTGGTGGCGGCCACGTCCGGCGACAGCCCCTTGCCCTGGATCCACACCTTGTCAGGTGTCAGCCAGCGGGCCACCGTCAGGTGGATGCCGCCGTCGTTGTTCGGGAGGGGCAACCATACCTGCACGATTCCCTTGCCGTACGTGGTCCCGCCCACCAGCAGCGCCCGGCCACGTGCCTGCAGCGCCCCGGCCAGGATCTCCGCGGAGGAACCGGTGTTCTTGTCCACCAGCACGACCAGCTTGACCGAAGGATCGGTGGCGCGGCCGCCCGGGTTGGCCGCCATGTCGATCTGAGCGCCGCGCGCGTCCTGTTGGTACAGGATCGTGCCGGACGCGATGAACTCGCTGGCGATCTTGATCGCGTCGGGGACGTAGCCGCCGCCGTTGCCCCGCAGGTCCATGATGATCGACTTTCGACCGGCTGCCAGGGCGCTCGCGAGGGCGAGGTCGAACTGAGAGCTGGCAGGCGGGTTGATCCCAGCGACGTGGATGTACTCGACCGCCCCGTTCGCCAGCGTCCGGGTGTCCACCTCAGGCCGGTTGTACACGTTGCGGACGATCGCGATGGCGATCGACTGGCTGCCCCGCTGGATGGTCAGAGTCACCGTCGACAGCTTGGGGCCTTTGATCCTGGCCGTGATCTCGTCCACGGTCAGGCCGTCGATCGAAACGCCGTCGACGCCGGTGATCACGTCGCCGGCCCGGATCCCGGCCGCTTCCGCGGGCGAGCCCGGGATCGGGTTGACGATCGCCAGCTCGCAGCCGTTGCCGACCTTCGCACAGTCCGTCGGGCCGCCGGGCAGGGTCGGTTGGAGCTGGATCTGAACCCCGATCCCCTCGGCCTGGCCGGCCACGTTCAGAAGCGCCTGGTTGAAGGCGTCCGGGCCCTCGTAGTACGAGTACGGATCCTTGAGGCTTTCCATCATGCCGTTGATGGCGGCCTGGACCAGCTGGTCCTGCGAGGGCCTGGGGGACCCGGCGTAATCCTTCTGGATCAGCGAGTAGACGTCCCAGAACGGACCGAAGAGAGTCTCCTGTTGCGCGGGCGTCCCCGGCGTCGTCGCGATCCGTGAGCCCAGCGTGTAGCCGCTGAGGAACATGGCGCTTCCAACCAGGATGGCCACGATGAGGAGGCCGAGGCGCGACGGCTCGAAGGTCCGCGGTCCGCGAACTTCGTGTTCGGCCTCGTGGTCGCTATCGCTGGCGGCCTCCGGGACGGGGTCTTTCGGCGCAGGCATCGAATCGAACCTCGAGAGCTAGTTGCGGGCCGGGCGGCGATGCCGGGTCAGCGGGCCAGGTAGCTGCGTACGGAGACGTAGGAACCGACGACACCGATCCCGACGCCCGTGGCCATGACGATCAGGGCCACGTTCTGGCCGACCATGGCGCTGGCCTGGACCGGCAGGACGTTGAAGAAGTCTGACAGCAGACTCGCGAGAGGAGCCTGAACCAGCAGCAACAGGCCGATGGTTATGGCTGCCCCGAAGAATCCCACGAGTGCGCCTTCGAAGATGAACGGCCAGCGGATGAATGCGTCGGACGCACCGACAAGGCGCATGATCTCGATCTCCTCCGCGCGGGCCACGACGGCCAGCCGGATCGTGTTGACGATGATGAACAGCACCGTCAGGCCGACGATCGCCAGGACGGCGATCCCGCCGGTACGCAGGACGTTGATGACCGAGATCATCTGGCTGACCGTCTTCTTGATGTCCTGGACGCTATCCACTGCTCCCTGGCCGCGCAGGTACGTGGCCACGTCGATGTAGTCCCCGGGGTCGCGCAAGCTGATCTCGAACGAGGCCGGCAGCGGGTTGCTCGGCAGCGAGTCGACGAGCTTCGCCACCTCGGGCTGGCGCTCCTGGAAGTTCTTGAGCGCCTGATCCTTGGATATGTAGGCGACGGTCGTGACCTGGGGCATGGCCTTCAGGTCGGTCGTGAGCTGCGCGACGTCCTGTGCGGTGGCCGAATCCTTGAGGTACGCCACCACCTCCACTTCCGACTCGACGTACTTGAGAGTGGCATCCAGGCCGGCGAGCAGGATGACCAGGCCGCTCAGCAGCGTGAGCATCAGGACCATGGACGCGGTCGCCGCGAGGCTCATCAGCGAGTTGCGCCAGAACCCCTGCCAGGCCCGTTTCAGGCTGAACGCAACGAAGGCGATCACTCAGTCCTCCCGGTGGTAGGCGGCGCCTACCTCGTCGCGAACGACGCGGCCGTCCTCGAGGCCGACCACTCTCTTGCGGAGAGCGGTGACGACCTCGGCGTTGTGGGTCGCCATCAGGACGGTGACACCCATCTCGTTGATCCGCAGCAGCAGCTGGATGATCTCCCAGCTGATGAGCGGGTCGAGGTTGCCGGTCGGCTCGTCGGCGATGAAGAGGTGGGGGTCGTGGACGAGGGCGCGGGCGATCGCGGTGCGTTGCTGCTCGCCGCCGGATAGCTCGGCGGGCCGCTGATCCGCCTGGCCCGAGAGGCCGACCACGCGCAGGACGCGGTCCACGGAAGGCCCGATCCGCGATCGCGGCGTGCCCGTGACCTCCAGCGCGAAGGCCACGTTGTCGCGCACGGACTTGTTGGGCAGGAGCTTGAAGTCCTGGAAGACGATGCCGATGCGGCGGCGGATCTTGGGCACGTCCCGGCGCTTTAGCCTGGCCAGGTCGCGGCCGTCGAGCATGACCTTGCCCCTGGTCGCGAGCTCCTCGCGGATGAGGAGGCGGATCAGGGTGGACTTGCCGGCGCCCGAAGGGCCGACGAGGAAGACGAAGTCGCCCTCGGGAACGGAGAGGTTGACGTCGCGAAGGGCGGACTTGCCGTTGGCGTATGTCTTGGTGACGCCGCGCAGGGCCAGGACGGGAATGCCGTCCGCGGCGGAGTCGGTCGGACGCGGCCTGGCCACTGCCGGCCGGCGAGGCGTGCCAGATACGGATCCGGAGGGTTCCGAGCTCACATTGCGAGGCTAGCACCGATGGCCGCGCCCGGCAGGTCGACAGCGCGCGAGCGGCCGGCGCGGGCCGGCGCGGGCGGGCTACAGCAGCGCGAGGCCCGCCGGCAGGTAGCGCTCGAAGGCGGCGAAAGGGCGGGTCCAGCAGAACATCGCCGGGAAGCCCTCGATTCGGAGGCCGGCCCGCAGCAGCGCGACCATGGCGCGGTCGTTGGCACCGGGAACCCACACGCTGGTGGCGCCGCGGGGCGGGATGGCGGTCATGAGGTGCCCGATGACGGGCGCGGTCAGCGTCTCGTCGAGCAGGGCCACCGGCCCAAACCGCCCGACCTGCGACGAGTACCCGTAGCCCAGCGGCTCGCCGGCGGCGGTTCGGTACAGGAAGCCGGTTCGACCCTGGACCCGCAGGAAGACGTGGTCGGGCTGGTGGGCGTAGCCGAGCACGGCGCGGTCGATGGCGTCGATCGTCTGGCGGAGCTCGGCCTTGCCGGGGCCGGCCGGGTTTCGGTGCGAGACCAGCTCGGGAGGCTCGAGCGCGACGGCCTCGATCCCTTGCGGCAGCGACGGCAGCACGGCCGGTGAGCTGGGGCGGCCGACGAGGTTGAAGACCGGCAGCCGGGCCACGATCCCGAGCTTGCCGTAGAGGGCGTTGGAGACCGGCTGGGCGCTGTCGGTGCAGGTCGCCAGCACGCCCGGTCGGCGGTCTCGAGTGTCGCCCGCGTCCCCGGCGCCCGCTTCCGGCGCCGACGGCAGGACCTGCGACAGGAGCGCCCGCCCGATGCCCCGATGCTGCTCTGCCGGAAGCACGTACAGCTGCGAGAGGAACCACACGTGCTCGCGCTGCAGCCCGATGCCGAAACCCACGATTCGCTCGCGCCGCCCGCCCGGCGAAGACTTCACGGCGACGCGAAAGTGCTCCGGATCCGTGGCCAGGAGATGCTCGCCCAGGCGCAGAGCCGGCTCCAGAACCGGTGGCGGCAGCGGGCGGCCGAGGCGCGTCATGTAGTCGTTCACCGAGGCGTGCCAGACCAGCGCGCAGTCGGCCAGCTCGTCCGGTCGTGGCGGCCGGTAGGCGATCCCGTCCGTCATCGGTCGTCCCGCTCGGGCTGGCTGCCGGCGATGACGGCTCCGGTCGCCTCGCGTTCGAGCTCGGCCTGCATGAACGTGTCCAGATCGCCGTCGAGGACCGCGGCCGTGTTGCCCGTCTCCACCTCGGTGCGGTGGTCTTTCACCATCTGGTAGGGGTGGAGGACGTAGCTTCGGATCTGGTTGCCCCAGCCCGCCTCGACGTGCTCGCCGCGAAGCTTCCTGAGCTCCGCCTCGTGCTCCTCGACCGCTCGCTCGAGAAGGCGGGCCTGGGGATCTTCGCCGCGGTCTCCTTGTTCTGCGTCTGCGACCGCTCGTTCTGGCTCTGGGCCACGATGCCGGTGGGCACGTGGGTCAGGCGCACGGCCGAATCGGTCTTGTTTACATGCTGACCGCCGGCTCCGGTAGCGCGGAAGGTGTCCATGCGGATGTCGTCCCAGTTCAGCTCCGCCTCGAGGTCGCTTTCGACTTCCGGGAGCACCTCCGCCAGGGCGAAGGTCGTGTGCCGCCGCTTTTGCGAGTCGAACGGGCTTATCCGAACCAGGCGGTGGACGCCGCGCTCGGCCTTCAGATAGCCGTAGGCAGCCCGCCCGTCGATGGCGACGGTCACGCTCTTGATGCCGGTCTCCTCGCCCTCGGTCTGGTCGAGAATCTCGGTGGCGAAGCGGTGGCGTTCGGCCCAGCGCAGGTACATCCGCAGCAGCATCTCCGCCCAGTCGGTGGCCTCGGTGCCGCCGGCGCCCGCGCTGATCGTCAGCAGGGCGTTGCGCTGGTCGTATTCGCCACCGAAGAGCAGCTCGCGGCGGGCCCGTCCGTAGTCGGCGGCCAGCTGTTGAGCCTCGCTGTCGACGTCGGCCAGGACGCTCTGGTCGTCCTCGTCCTGGGCCAGCTCGAGCAACTCGAGCGTGGACTGGGCGCGCGACTCGAGGTCACGCCAGAGTGCCAGCTCTTCGCGAAGACCCTCGGCTTCGCGCAGGACCGCCTTCGCGGCGCGCTGGTCGTCCCAGAAGCCGGGCTCGCCGACGGCTCCGTCCAGATGGGCTAGACGGTGCTCCTTAGTGGCGAGGTCAAAGACGCCCCGAGGTCGCCTGGATCCGAAGGACCAGGTCGCGGATCTCGGCCGGCTCCACTAATCTCGGCCTCGAACGTCCTGGAGCAGGATCGGTCGGAGCTCGATGAGGCGCAGCGCGCTCTTGCTCCGGGCGACGACGGGGTTCACGCAGGGGCAGTAGATGTTGTGCGCGCAGACACCGCAGTTGCCATCGCAGTCGAGCGCAGCCGCATAACTGCAGTTCCGGCAGTCACGCTCACAGGCGATGAGATCGATGAAGGCCGCTTCCTCTGCCTGCTTCAACTCTCTCCTCGTTGTGTATAACACAACCCCTCGGCTGACCCGCGACCGCCTGACGGGGGGCGGCCCGAGTTGCCTTGCGGCGAGTATACGGGCTCAATTCGGTGTAGCCAAGGGGTCAAATTCATCAGATAGGCGGGAAATCAACGCATAGCGCGGGTTGCCGCCGGGATTGGCTTTGGCCGGGCTCAGCTGCCGCCCGAACCTGGCGTTCGGGGCGAAAGGCCTCGGATCTCCGGGCCGAACCGCCTGCGACCGAGCCGAACCTCACGGGGCGCAGCCGGGCCTAGCGCGACGGCGAGCTCGAGGCGGGCGCGACCGATTCCGCGGAAGTGGACGGAGGCGCGGAAGGGCCGGCCGAGTCGGCGGAAATCGATTCGCTCTGGAGGAAGTTGTACTCGGCCAGGGCGCCGAGCTCGTGCATGAGGGCGTTGAAGTGCATGTGCTCGTCGTTGTCCGCGGGGCTGGTCGCGGTGGGCGAGCCCCACGCCTCGATCCCCTGGTCGGCGGCGAGGCGCAGGACCCGCAGCATGTGGGTGCGGTCGGAGACGAAGAGGGCGGTGTGCAGCCCGTGCTGGTCGAACAGGGCGCGGACGTTGCGGATCGACTCGAGGGTGGTGCTGCCGGTCGTCTCGGCCAGGATCGCGGAGTCGGGCACCTGCCGGTCACGGGCGTATCTGCGCCCCGTCTCCGCCTCGGTGAGGCGGTCGCCGGGGAGCTTCCCGCCCGTGACGACGAGATAGGGCGCGTAGCCGGCCTTGTACAAATCGATGGCGTGATCGAGTCGGGCGGCCAGAACCGCCGAGGGACGGCCGTTGTACTGGGCCGCACCCAGGACCACTATGGCGTCCACCTTCCGGCGGTTGTCGTGCTGGCCTACTTCGCCGATCCTGTACACGGTGTAGGCGGTCAGCGCCGCGCCGCCGATGACGAAGGCCAGTGCCACGAACGCCAGGTCGCGAAGGCGCGCCTTCCAGGTCACCGGCCGTGGCACTTCTTGTACTTGCGGCCGGAGCCGCACCAGCACCGGTCGTTGCGGCCCATGCGCACCCCGGCAGGCGAGTAGCCGGGGCGGGTGGCCCCACCGCTCGGCGGGCTGCCGGCGCCGCTCGAAGCGGAGCCGCCGACCGGTCGTCCCGCCGGCAACGGCTTGGGCAGGGGTCGTCCGCCGACGGCGCCGGCTCCGGCTCCGGGTGCGGCTGCGGCCCCCGCGCTTGCTGCGGAACCGCCACCGACGGCTGCCCCTACCGGCTCCTCGGCGCCGCGGCCCTCGATTCCCTGGGGCGGGGGCGGCGGCTGGCGGACGAGCGAGACGCGGAAGATTGTGATCGCGACCTGGTGCCGGATGAGCGCGCTCATCTCCTCGAAGAGGCCGAAGGCTTCCTTCTTGAAAGCGTTGAGCGGGTCTTCCTGCGCGAACCCGCGCAGGCCGATGCCCTGGCGCATCGCGTCGACTTCGGTCAAGTGCTCGACCCAGATGGAGTCGATGGTGCGAAGCAGGACAAGGCGCTCGAGAATGGCCCAGTCCTCGCCGACTTCCTTCTCCTTCGCCTCGAGGCGCTCCGCGACCATGTCCTTGAGGTTGATCGCGACGGCTTCGCGGCCGCCGAGCTCCTCCAATGCCTCTGGCCTGGTCTCATCGCTGGCCAGCCCCATGCTCTCCAGGGCAGCGGACAGGCCGTCGAAGTCCCACTCTTGCGCGGACAGGCTGCCGGGCATATGGCGGTCGACCAGGGCGTCTATCTCGCGCTCGAGGAAGGACAGGATCGTGTCGGCCAGGTCCTCGTTCTTGAGAACCTTGTCGCGCTCCTCGTAGATCGTCTCGCGCTGCTTGTTGATCACGTCGTCGTACTCGACGACGCGCTTGCGGATGTCGAAGTTGTAGCCCTCGACTCGGGTCTGGGCGCCCTCGATCGTCTTCGAGACGAGCCGGGACTCGATCGCCGTGTCCTCGTCCAGGCCGAGGCGCTCCATCAGGCTGGCGACGCGCTCGGAGGCGAAGCGCTTCATCAGGTCGTCTTCGAGCGAGAGGTAGAAGCGCGACGACCCGGGGTCGCCCTGGCGACCGGCGCGGCCGCGAAGCTGGTTGTCGATGCGGCGCGAGTCGTGGCGCTCGGTGCCGATGATGTGGAGGCCGCCCACGGCCACGACGCGCTCGTGCTCCTCGTCGCAGATCGCCTTCGCTTCCGCGAACGCGGCTTCGTAGGTCTCCTTGTCGACCTCCGCCGGGTTGAGGCCCTTGCGGTGGAGCATCTCCGAGGCGAGTCCCGCGGGGTTGCCGCCGAGCAGGATGTCGGTGCCCCGACCGGCCATGTTCGTGGCGATCGTGACCGCGCCCAGCCGGCCGGCCTGGGCCACGATCGGCGCTTCCTTCTCGTGGAACTTGGCGTTGAGAACCTCGTGCTTGACGCCGCGGCGCTGGAGCATGTCGGACAGGTGCTCGGACTTCTCGACCGAGACGGTGCCCACCAGGACCGGTCGTCCGGCGTCGTGCATCTCGACGATCTCGTCGATCAGGCCCAGGTACTTGCCGGTCTCGTTGCGGAAGACCAGGTCGGGGTCGTCCTCGCGGATCATCGGCCGGTGCGTCGGCACGGCCACGACTTCTAGCTTGTAGATCTTGTGCAGCTCTTCTGCCTCGGTCATCGCCGTGCCTGTCATGCCCGAGAGCTTGGTGTAGAGGCGGAAGTAGTTCTGGAAGGTGATGGTGGCCAGGGTCACGCTCTCGCGCTGAACGTGCAGGCCCTCCTTGGCTTCGATCGCCTGGTGGAGGCCCTCGCTCCAGCGCCGGCCGGGCATCTGGCGGCCGGTGAACTCGTCGACGATGACGATCTCGCCGTCCTTGACGATGTAGTCGCGGTCGCGCTTGTAGAGTGCGTGCGCCCGTAGCGCCGAATCGAAGTAGCGGGCCAGGGTGGGGTCGTCGTCGTAGAGGTGCCTGATCCCGAGGAGCTTCTCCATCTTGGAGATGCCCTCCTCGGTCGGAGAGACGGCCTTGTCCTTGAGATCGACGAAGTAGTCGCCGCCCTCTTCGTCGCCCTCGGGCCGGCCGACGAGGCGAGGCACCAGGCGGGCGAAGAGCGAGTACTTGTCGGCCGACTCCTCGGCCTGGCCGCTGATGATTAGCGGCGTGCGGGCCTCGTCGATGAGGATGTTGTCGACCTCGTCGACGATGGCGAAGAACCGGTCGCGCTGGACCCGCTGCTCCAGGTCCGTGACCATGTTGTCGCGCAGGTAGTCGAACCCGAACTCGTTGTTGGTGCCGTAGGTGATATCGGCCTTGTAGGCCTCGGTCCGCGTGCACGGCCGCAGGTTGATCAACCGCTCGTCGTTGGTGGGGTAGCCCGGCTCGAACAGGTACGACGTGTCGTGGGTGATGATGCCGACCGACAGGCCCAGGAAGTGGTAGATGGGCCCCATCCACTGGGCGTCGCGGCGAGCCAGGTAGTCGTTGACGGTCACGATGTGGACGCCGCGGCCGGTCAGACCGTTGAGCGCCGCGGCCAGCGGCGCGACCAGGGTCTTGCCCTCGCCGGTCCGCATCTCGGCGATCCGGCCCTGATGCAGGACGATGCCGCCGACGAGCTGGACGTCGAAGTGGCGCATCTTGAGGGTCCGCCGCATCGCCTCGCGCGTCGCCGCGAAGACTTCGGGCAGGACCTCGTCCAGGGCCTCCTGGACTCGATCGTGCTCGCGCTTGCGGCGCTCCTTGGCCAGCTCGCGGCGGCGCTCCAGCTCGGGGTGGTGGCGCTCGTCGTCGGAGGGCTCTTCGGGTTCGCCGGCGTCGCGGATGTCGACGCCGATCTCGTCGACGAAGGCGCGAATCTTGGCGTCGGAGCGCGCCTCCATCTCCGGCTCCAGCTCGTTGGCCCGATCGACCAGGGGCTGGATGCGCCGGAGCTCGCGGTCGTTCGAGTCGACGAAGCGGCTCAGGAAGCCAAGCATTGGAGCTCACGATCGTTGGTGGCCCGTCTCGCGGGCCAGTGGCCTGGGCGTCGGCCGAGACGACTGCGCCCCTCGGCGTCCGCCGACGGCAGCCACGCGGCAGCGCCGATGGCTGGGCGGAAAGTATAGGCCAGCGAGCCGCGAGGGCGGCGCCGCCTCATTTGCCGAGCGCTCCCCCGCATCGTCGCTATCGCCAGAAATGCGTGCCGTAGCCCAGCAGCAGCAGGACGAAGGTCAGCGCGGCGAGGGCGGCCCAGAACAGGACCGCGACGCTGGTGGGCGTGGGATTCATCTCCGTGTTGCGCATCGCGGCGGCATGCCAGCGGCGAGATCGCAGACCCGTGCGCCAGTCGCGGTCGCTCTGCGGAGCGGGCCGCAGGCCGCCCTGGCCGTCCGGACGATGCAACTGCAGAGTCATTGTTTGGCGGTCTCCTGTCTGCGCGACCCGGCGCTGAGCCGGTCAGCGTCCCGAGACGTCGACCGGCCGCACGGGCCTGGCCGGCTGGCTCGGTCGGCCGTTGTCGCCTTCATCCGGCGTTCCGTCGGTCTGGCTGTCGACGTCCCAGAGAAGCATCTCCTGGGTGAAGTGGACTTCGCTGGTGAAGAGGGCGCCGACCGACTGGCCGCGGTGAATGCGGACGATCGCTTCGGCGATGAGCGGGGCGAGCGATATGACCTTGATCCTGGCACCGCGCTTTTCGGGCGGGATCGGGATCGAGTCGGTGACGACGACCTCGCACAGCTGAGACTGGTCGATGCGTTCCACCGCCCCCTCCGACAACACGGCGTGGGTGGCGCAGGCGTAGAGCTCGGTAACGCCCTCGCGTTGCAGGGCGTCGACGATCTGGATGAGCGTGCCGGCGGTATCGATCTCGTCGTCGACGATGATCGCCCGCTTGCCGCGTACGTCGCCGATGACGTTCAAGACCTCGGCCCGGTCCTGGTTGCCGATGCGGCGCTTCTCGACGATCGCCAGCGGCGCGTCCAGGAGCTCGGCGAAGGTGCGCGCCCGCTTCGCAAAACCCAGGTCCGTGACCACGACCAGGTTCTCGAGCTGCTTCTGGCGGAAGTGGCCGGACAGCAGATGGACCGCGGTCAGCTCGTCGACCGGGATGTTGAAGAAGCCCTGGATCTGGCCCTGGTGCAGGTCGACCGTCAGGAGGCGGTTGGCCCCCGCGACGGTGATCATGTCCGCGATCAGGCGAGCGGTGATGGGGACGCGGGGCTGGTCCTTCTTATCCGAGCGGCCGTAGCCGTAGTACGGCACGACGGCAGTGATCCGACCGGCGCTGGCTCGCTTGAAGGCGTCGATCATGATGAGCAGTTCCATGATCGACTTGTTCACCGGGCGCGAGGTCGGCTGGATCAGGAAGACGTCCTTCTCCCGGGCGTTGTCGATGATCCGGACGAAGATGTTCTCGTTGGCGAACTCGAAGACCTCGGCACGGCCGAGGTCGATGTTGAGATAGCGGCAGATGTTGCGGGCCAGCTCCGGGTTGGCGTTCCCGGTGTATACGTCGAACGTATCCGCCCCGACCGCCGACTTGCGTGTCTCGCTGCCGCTCACTTGGTGGCTCCGCCTTCGGGCGTGGGAGGAGTTCCTCCCGGACCATCATTGTCCGCCAAGCCACCGCGTTGTGCCAGACCGGCCCGGAATGCGGCGATGCCGACCACCTTGTCCCCGGCGTTGAGGCGCATGACGATGACTCCGCGCGCTCCGGACGAGTAGCGGTTGATGGTGTTCGTCTCCGTCCGAACCACCTGGCCCCCGGCGCTGATGAGAAGCAGTTCCTCGTCCTGCTCGTTGACCTGCTGGACGGCGGCCACGTCGCCGGTCTTCTTGCCCTCGAGCGAGATGAGGCGGACACCCTGGCTGCCGCGATGCATCGGCCGGAATTCGGTCAGCGGGACGCGCTTGCCGTAGCCGGTCTCGGTCAGGACGAGGAGGTCGGCGGTGGGCTGGACCACGCTCATGCCGACGACGTGGTCGGTCGGGCTGGCCAGCCGGATGCCGATGACGCCGGCTGCCGGACGGCCCATCGGCCGAACCTCGTCCTCCGGGAAGCGGGCGATCTTGCCCTGGCCCGTGGCGACGATCACGTCGTCCTTGCCCGTGGCCACGTCGACCCAGGCGAGCTCGTCCTCGGCGGCGATGGTGATGGCGATGATGCCGCTCGAGCGGACCTTCTCGAACTGCTCAAGGGGCGTCTTCTTGACGATGCCGTTGCGGGTGGCCATGACCAGGAACTTGCCGGCGTTGAAGTCCGACAGCGTGATCGTGGCCATCGGCACTTCGCCCGGCTCCACCTGGACGCCGGGGAGGTTGATGATCGCGATCCCCTTGGCCTGGCGGCTGGCGTCGACGATGGTGTGAACCTTGGCCGAGAACACGCGGCCGCGGTTGGTGAAGAAGAGCGCCCAGTCGTGCGTGTTGGCTACGAGGAGGTGCTCGACGGCGTCCTCCTCGCGGGTCACGTGGCCGATGATGCCCTTGCCGCCGCGCCCCTGGCGGCGGTACGTGGCCACGGGCTGGCGCTTGATGTAGCCGCGCCGGCTGATGGTGATGACGACGTCCTCGTCGGCGATCAGGTCCTCGTCCGTCATCTCGCGGCTGGAATCGTCGGCGATCCGGGTGCGGCGGACGCCGGCGTACTTGGCCTTGATCGCGGTCAGCTCGTCCTTGATCACGGCCAGGATGCGGGACGGGTTGGCGAGGATCTCCTCGAGCTCGGCGATGAGCTGGATGACCTCGAGGTACTCGTCCTCGATCTTCTTGCGCTCCAGGGCAGCCAGGCGAGCCAGACGCATGTCCAGGATCGCCTGGGCCTGGATCTCCGTCAGCCCGAAGCGGGCGATGAGGTTGTTGCGGGCCGTCTCCACGTCGGCCGACTCGCGGATGGTTCGGATCACCTCGTCGAGGTTGTCGAGGGCGATCTTGAGACCTTCCAGGATGTGCGCCCGAGCCCGGGCCTTCTCCAGGTCGAACTCGGTGCGGCGTCGAACGATCTGGCGGCGGTAGTCGATGTAGTGCTGCAGGACGGCCTTGAGGGACAGGGTCTGCGGCTGTCCGTCGACCAGGGCGAGCATGTTCAGGTTGAAGGCGATCTGCATCGGGGTGTGCTTGAACAGGTTGTTCAGCACCCGGTGCGGGTCGGCGTCGCGCTTGATCTCGATGTAGATGCGCATGCCGTCGCGATCCGACTCGTCGCGCAGGTCGGCGATCCCCTCGATCTTCTTGGCGCCCACCAGCTCGGCCATCTTCTCGAGGAGGGCGGCCTTGTTGACCATGTACGGCAGCTCGGTGACGATGATCGCCATGCGGCCGTTGCGGGTCTCCTCGAAGGCGACCTGGGCCCGGACGACGACGCGGCCGCGGCCGTGGGCGTACATCTCCCGGATGGCGTCGACGGTTTCGCTCTCGCCGGTGATGGCGTTGCGGCGGGTCTCGAAGCGGTACATCGTGCCGCCGGTCGGGAAGTCGGGCCCCAGGACGTACTTGCAGAGATCGTCGGACGTGAGTTCGGGGTCCTCGATCAGGGCCTGGGCCGCGTCGCAGACCTCGCCCAGGTGGTGGGGCGGGATGTTGGTCGCCATGCCGACGGCGATCCCCGACGAGCCGTTGACGAGCAGGTTCGGCAGCTTCGCCGGCAGGACGGTCGGCTCTTTCTGGGTGCCGTCGTAGTTGTCCGCGAAGTCGACAGTGTTCTTGTCGATGTCGGCCAGCATCTCGGCTGCGATCGCGGTCAGGCGGGCCTCGGTGTAGCGCATCGCCGCCGCGCTGTCGCCGTCGATCGAGCCGAAGTTGCCCTGGCCGTCGACCAGCGGATAGCGCATCGAGAAGTTCTGGGCCAGGCGGACCAGGGCGTCGTACAGGGCCATGTCGCCGTGCGGGTGGTACTTGCCCATCACCTCGCCGACGATGGCCGCGCACTTGCGGAACGACGATGTGGCCGACAGGCCCATCTCGCCCATGGTGTAGAGGATGCGGCGATGGACGGGCTTGAGGCCGTCGCGGACGTCGGGCAGGGCGCGCGCCACGATGACGCTCATGGCGTAGTCGAGGTAGCTCGTCCGCATCTCGTCTTCGATGCGGACGGTTCGGATGCGGCCCAGGTCGTCGGTCACGGTGCGCTAATCCTCCGGGATCTGTCTTCTGCACGCGGGGCGGCGCCGGCTGCGAGGAATGCCGCCGCCGTGGCGGCGGCGCGGGACGTGGAAGGGACGCCGGGTCGGCGGCGGATGCCGTCCAGGCCGGTCTTGAGGCGAGTGCCCGATTCGGCGGGGAGCTTCGAGACGGCGTCGCGGATCACCCAAGCCCGGTGGCCGTCGTCCGTCGCCCGGGCCGCTTCGGCTTCCGCCTCGAGGAAACGGGCCGTGGCCGCGGGGTCCAGCTGGGCGAGCGTCCGCAGCGCCCATGAGAGCGCCTTCTGGACGTCCGGCTCGGCATCGCCGATCAACTGGCTCATGAGCCACATGCCGCGCTCGACGACGACCGGGCTCCTGCCACCCGGGACGCCGCGGACGTGGGGCATCGTCGCGATCGTGGAGCCGACCAGGCGGCGCTCCCAGCGCGAGGGCGAGTAGACGAGCTGCTCGAGTTCCGCCCAACGGCGGGCGTCGCCCAGGATCCCCTCGCCGTAGGGGTGGGCCAGCGTGTCGACGGTGATCCACTCGTCCGCCTCACGGGCGGCGCGGCGCAGGAGCTGCCAGGTCCGCTCCGGGTCCGTCGGGAGCAGACGGCTCAGGTTCCACATACCGAACCAGCGGATCTCGCGCAGTTCTTCGCGCAGGAGGCGGTCCATCGCGTCGACGAGGAGTGAAGTCGAGGTCTTGCGCGTGCCGCGCTTGAAGGCCTTGTGGGCGGCCTCGATCAGGGGCAGGCGGACGCCGAGAATGGGCCCCAGGCCCGGGGCGATCGATCGCGAGCCGTCGGCGTAGGCCGGATCCGCGAGGGTCTCGAATCCCTGCTCGATGGCGGCGACGAAGGCATCCGGGTCGTGGACGAGGTCCGCCAGCATCTCGCCGAGAGCGGTCGCGTCGGCTAGGTGCTCCGCCACGAAGCGGTTGGAGGCGGCGGTGATCGCGGAGGTCGTGGCGGGGCTCATTCCGACGCCCCATCCCCGACGCCGTAGCGGTCCTTGAGCTCGCGCTTGCGGGCCTCCGTGGCGGCTACGTACGTGGCCTCGGCCGTGGCGAGCTCCGCGCCAGTCGCCGCGTCGAGGATGCGACCGGCCGTGATCTGGATGCGGCGCCGTGACTCGGCGATCCAGCCTTCTGCTCGGATTGCCTGGCCCACCGTCACGGGCCTGCGGAAGTCGATGCTCATCCGGGCCGTGACGCCCCAGCTGTCCTGTGCCACCAGGGCCCAGGCCATGACCTCGTCCAGGATGGTGCACAGGATGCCGCCGTGGACGATCCCCTCCCAGCCCTCGAAGCGGCGCGGCATCTCCAGCTCGGTCCAGCACCGTCCGGGCTCCAGGTTGAGCTTCAGATGCAGGCCGATCTCGTTGAGCTCGCCGCAGGCGAAGCAGTTGTGGGGCCGGATCCGGAAGTCCTCGTACCGAAGCACGGCCGGCTGGATGGCCGGCCGGGAGACGACCGAGGGCTGCCCGACCGCGGGCTGCCCGACCGCGGGCTGCCCGACCGCGGCCTGCGCCACCGCCGCGGACTTCGTTGAAACCCGGTCAGACATCGAGGTTCTGGACCTTTCGAGCCTCGGTCTTGATGAAGTCCTTGCGGGGTTCGACGCGCTCTCCCATCAGCATCGTGAAGACGGCGTCCGCCTCGGCGGCGTCCTCGACCTCGGCCCGCAGCAGCGTCCGCGTGTCGGGGTTCATCGTCGTCTCCCAGAGCTGATCGGCGTTCATCTCCCCAAGGCCCTTGAAGCGCTGGACGGTGACGTTCTTGGCCGCCAGCTTCTTGACGATCGCGTCGCGCTCGGCCTCGGTATGGGCGTAGTGCGTCACCTTGCCGGTGCTGACGCGGAAGAGCGGCGGCTGGGCGATGAAGAGGTAGCCGTTGTCTATGACCTGCGGCATGTGCCGGTAGAAGAAGGTCAGGAGAAGCGTTCGGATGTGCGCTCCGTCCACGTCGGCGTCCGTCATGATGATGATCCGGTGGTAGCGGAGCTTGGCGAGGTCCAGGGAGTCGCCGATGCCGGCGCCAAGGGCGATCACGAGCGGCCGGAGGTTCTCGCTCGAGACGATCTTGTCGAGGCGAGCCTTCTCAACGTTGAGGAGCTTGCCGCGCAGCGGCAGGATCGCCTGGAAGCGACGGTCGCGTCCCTGCTTGGCCGAGCCACCGGCGGAGTCGCCCTCGACGAGGTAGACCTCGCTCTTGGCGGGGTCCCGCTCCTGGCAGTCGGCCAGCTTGCCCGGCAGCGACATGCCCTCGAGGGCGCCCTTGCGGATGACCAGGTCGCGAGCCTTGCGCGCGGCCTCGCGGGCCCGGGCGGCGGTGAGCGACTTCTCGATGATGCGCCGGCCGTCGGCGGGGTTCTCGTCGAGGTACTGGCCGATCCCTTCGGCGACGGCCGCCTCGACCTGGCCCTTGATCTCGGCGTTGCCGAGCTTGGCCTTGGTCTGGCCTTCGAACTGCGGCTCCACGAGCTTGACGCTGATGACCGCGGTCAGGCCCTCGCGCACGTCGTCGCCCGAGAGGTTGGCGTCGGCATCCTTGAGGATGCTGGCCCGTCGAGCGTAGTCGTTGAGGGAGCGGGTCAGAGCGGCGCGGAAGCCGGTGAGGTGGGAGCCGCCGTCGACGGTATTGATGTTGTTCGCGAAGCTGAAGACGTTCTCCGCATAAGAGTCGTTGTACTGGAGGGCGACCTCGATGGACGTCGAGCCTTCGCGCCGCTCGACGTACATCGGCCGGCCGTGCAGGGTCTCCTTGTTCTTGTTGAGGTGGCGAACGAAGGAAACCAGCCCGCCCTCGAAATAGAACGACCGTTCTCTATCTGCCCCATCGTCAGTCAGTCGAATCCAGAGGCCCTTGTTGAGGTATGCCGACTCGCGGAGGCGCTGCGAGATCGTGTCGAACGAGAACTCGATCGACTCGAAGACCTCTGGGTCCGCCTTGAACAAGGTCGTGGTGCCACGGCGGTCGCCCTGTGGGCCGACCCGGCGAACCGGAGTGGTCGGAATGCCGCGCGCGTACTCCTGGGCCCAGACGGCCCCGTCTCGGGCGGACTCGACGCGGAGCGACTCGGACAGAGCGTTGACGACGCTGACGCCGACGCCGTGCAGACCGCCCGACACCTTGTAGCCGCCACCGCCGAACTTGCTTCCGGCGTGGAGGACGGTGTGCACTATCTCGAGGGCGTCCCGGCCGCTGGGGTGGCGACCGACCGGAACGCCTCGTCCGTCGTCCGTGACGCGGACGGAGCCATCCGCCAGCATCCTCACCTCGACATGGGTGGCGTGGCCGGCCATGGCCTCGTCGATCGAGTTGTCGACGACCTCCCAGACGAGGTGGTGCAGGCCGCGTGCATCGGTCGAGCCGATATACATGCCGGGGAGGCGACGCACCGGATCCAGGCCTTCAAGAACCTGGATGCTCTCGGCGTTGTAGTCGTTGGCCGCTTTCTTAGAACGGCGACTGCTGGCCGTCTGCGGCGCGGCCGCCTGTCCGTTGGTTGAGCGCCGCGGGAGTTCCTGGGTCAAGCGTTTCCTCCGGTCAGACGATCGAAGAGGCGGGATAGCTCCTCGTCGCTGTAGTACTCGATGACGATGCGTCCCCCTTTGCGGGACCTCGCGACGGACACCTTGGTACCGAGAGCGCGACGCAGGTCCTCCTCCAGGCGTTCGATCTCCCCGTCGGCGGGGGCCGGGGACGTGGCGCTCTTGTCCGGGCGGTCGCGCAGTCTCCGGACCAGCTCTTCGGTCTGACGGACGGAAAGGCCGCGAGCCACGACCGCGTCCCCGAGCTGTCGTTGGATGGCGGGCGTGGCGCCCACGAGCGCGCGGGCGTGTCCCTCCGTGATGTGACCGTCCGCCAGGGCTTCCTGGACCTCCGGCTCGAGTTCGAGCAGGCGAAGCGTGTTCGCGATCGTCGGCCGGGCCCTGCCGACTCGGGCCGCGATCTCGTCCTGGGTCAGCTGGAATTCGTCGGCCAGCTGCCGATAGGCGTGGGCTTCTTCAATTGCGTTGAGGTCGGCGCGCTGGATGTTCTCCACGAGGGCGACCGCGAGCTGGTCCCTGGCGGCCATCTGGCGAACGATCGCCGGAACACGATCGAGGCCGGCGATCTGAGCGGCGCGGACGCGTCGTTCACCGGCGACGAGCTGGTAGCCGTCGAGGATCTCGGTCACGAGCACGGGCTGGAGCACGCCGTGGACGGCAATGCTGGCGGCGAGCTGCTCGAGGGCCTGTTGCTCGACGCGCTGGCGCGGCTGGTAGGGATTGCCCTTGATGCGCGAGATCGGGATTTCGACGGTGGCGACCCCGGCCGGGCTCGTCTGCGGGATGAGCGCACCGAGCCCCTTGCCCAGGCCGGTATGGCGCTTCGCGGGAGGGGCCATCACTTCTCGCCTCCGCTCGAGGCGCGAGGTCCCGCGTCGCTGGCGCGAGCCGCGCTGTTGCCGGCCAGGCGGGCGAGTTCCGGATCAAAGGGCCGTCCGTCGCGCGCCCGCATCTCCGCGGCTAGGGCGGCATACGCCTCGGCGCCCTTGGAGTCGGGTCGATACAGCGCGATCGGGAGACCGTAGCTCGGCGCCTCGGAGAGGCGGACGCTGCGGGGGATGATCGTGTCGAAGACCGTCGGCCCGAGGTACTTGCGGACCTCAGCGTCGACTTCGGCCGACAGGTTCGTCCTCGGGTCGTACATGGTCAGCACCACGCCCTTGATCGCGAGGTCCGGATTGAGGTGATTCCGGACCAGGTTGATAGTCGCTATTAGCTGCGAAAGTCCCTCGAGGGCGTAGTACTCGCACTGGATCGGGATCACCACGGCATCGGCGGCGGTCAGAGCGTTGACAGTGAGCAACCCCAAGGAGGGCGGGCAATCCAGCACGATGTAGTCGTAGGTGGAGACGAGCTCGGTGAGGATGCGAGCGAGACGGCGCTCGCGCTGGGGGAGCGGCGCGAGCTCGACTTCGGCTCCGGCGAGAGAGATCGAAGACGGCACGATCGAAAGGTTCGTGACATTCGTGGGCACGACCAGGTCCGTCACCCGCGCGTCTTCGATTATGGCCTCGTAGACGGAGTGCCCGATCTCGCCGCGATCCAGCCCGAAGCCGCTTGTGGCATTGCCCTGGGGGTCAAGATCGATGACGAGAACGGAGTCTCCGGCGAGGGCCAGGTAGGTAGCCAGGTTGACTACCGTGGTGGTCTTGCCGACGCCACCCTTCTGGTTGGCGCAGGCGATGATCTGGCCCACTCAGGTCCCCATTTCGGTGGTCGGAATGCTTGAATTCTAGCATTTTGGGCCGGTTTCCGAATTCCGGACAGTTGCCCGAACCTGCGCAGAGCACCGAACTCGCGTCCAAATCGGCGGTCCGTTGATGCCACCCGGCAACCATATGGCTACGGTCTTTGCGCGGGCTTACTTCGCACTTCATCGGGGATCGATGAGTCGTGGCCCGCCCGACCCTGATGCTCAGGACGGGCCCTTTCCAATGAGCTCACGCCGGGGCCGTTCGCTCGTTTCACGTGAAACAACACGGCTGCGTAGTACTCGGCAAACCAGGCCCCTCCAATCACCCATCCCACAGCCGACCGCCGATCCCACGGCCGACCGTCGATCCCCCGTCCGCACCGCCCCGGTGCGGCGGCGCACCGCCCGGCCCTTCTCCGCGCCGTTTGTTCAGGATTGCCGCTCGGCCTATACTCCCCAGGTCGTTTCGCCCCCCGGCCCCTTCTTCTGGCCGGAGCGCCCCCAGGTCAACCTCAAGACAGGCCTCTATGGGTCCCGTACTCGCCGGCGTCGGCGCTGTTATAGCGGCTCTCCTGGATGTGACAGTTGCCTCCCGGATCCACGTCGCCGACGCACAACCTCAGATCGTTCTCGTGATCGCCGTTCTCCTCACGCTGATCATCGGCTTCGAGGAGGGCATGGCGTGGGCTTTCGTCGGCGGGCTGTTCCTCGACCTTCTGGCCTTCCGGCCGCTCGGCTCGACGGTCTTCGGTCTGCTGGTGGTCGTCGGATTGGCGTCGGCGATCAGCCCCTTCCTGGCTCGCATCCGATTCGCCAGCCCGCTGGTTGGCGTTATGTTGTTCACCCCCGTGTTCATCGTCCTTTCGAGCGTGACCATTGGCCTTCTTCGGCCTCCGGCTCCACAGCTGCGCCTGTCGAACATGGCCGCGGCGATGCTGGCCAACGTCATACTCGGAGCACTGGTTGCCCCTCTGTTCATAGCCGTCCGCAGGCGGTGGGAGCAGCAGGAGCGCCTCAGCTGGTGAGGAGGCGCCCATGAGCGTCCGCATCGAAACGCCCTCCGTCGTTGCCAGGAACCCATACAGGTTCGGCTCGTTTGTGCTCGCGATCATCGTCGCGGTTGCGGCCCTGAGCGTGAGGATGTTCGACCTGCAGCTCATGCAGGGCCAGGAGGGCTACCAGGTCGCCCAGGGGCAGGCGGCCGAGACGACCTCGGTGCCGTCGAGCCGCGGGTTGATCTACGACTCGAGCGGGGTTGCCCTGGTGAAGAACCTCCCCAACTTCATCGTCGAGATCGTCCCCCACGACCTCCCGATATCCGACAAACCCGTGATCGTGCGGCGGCTCGCGTCGCTGCTGAAGATGGATCCCATAGTCATCGACCAGGAACTCGACAGCGCGACGGGCTCCCTTTACGACCCGGTCGTGATTGCCACGAACATCGACCCCGACGTGGCGCGCATCATCGATGAGAACCACGACGTTCTCCCGGGCGTGCAAGTGCTGTCCCGGCCCCTTCGCCAGTACACTAACGGGCCGCTCTTCGGCGAAATCCTCGGCTACACGGGCCGCATCACGACTGAGCTCACCGCCGCCCAGAAGGACGCCGGCTACACCGAGAATGACGTCACCGGCCTTGCAGGCCTCGAGCTCGAGTACGAGAAAGAGCTGCGCGGCACGTATGGCAAGGAGTCAGTCGCCCTCGACAGCAACGGCCAGCCCATCGCTGGGTTGACGACGCAGGTCACCGAGCCCGTTCCTGGATCGTCGCTGACGCTCAGCATCAGCACTCGCGAGCAGACCCTGGCCCAGACGGCCCTCGCGTGGGGGCTGAAGCAGGGCGGTGTGAAGATGGGCACGATCATCGTCGAGAACCCCCAGAACGGCGAGATCCTGGCCATGGTCAGCCTGCCTGGCTACGACGACAACATCTTCTCCCAGGGCCTCAGCCAGGCCGACTACCAGAAGATGCTCAACGACCCGACGTTGCCGCTGGTCAACAAGGCCGTCAGTGAGCAGTACGCGCCCGGTTCGACCTACAAGCTGGTCACCGGAACCGCCGGGCTTCAGGACGGGAAGATCACGGCCACCTCCACGATCCTGTCCAAGCCCTACGTCTTGTCCGGCGTCGAGAAGTTCAAGGAATGGAACGGCGTGGGCTGGGGCCCCCTGAACATCATCATGGGCCTGGCCCACTCGAGCGACACTTTCTTCTACCAGTTGACGCAGAAAGTCGGCCTCGAACGCCTGACCTACTGGGCGAAGCAGTTCGGGTTCGGAGAGCCGACCAAGGTCGATCTACCGAACGAGGCCAGCGGCATCGTCCCAGACGATCAGTGGAAGCAGGTCGCAATTGGCCAGACGATGTTCCCCGGCGAGGTTCTCCAGGCGGGCATCGGACAGGGCTACGATGCCGCCACACCTCTCCAGCTTCTGAACGCTTACTGTGCCCTGGCCAACGGCGGCAATCTCTGGCAGCCGCACGTGGTCACGGCCGTCACGGCTCCCAACGGTAGCGTGACGCCCGTGCCGCCGACGCTGCTTAACAAGCTCCCAGTCTCGGCGCAGACGCTGGCGACGATGCGTGCCGGTACTCGGGCGGTCATCACCAGCCGCCACACCTACAACATGGTGGAACTCCCGATCATGGTCGCTGGCAAGACCGGCACCGCCGAGTACGGCACGCCGGACAAGTACGGGCGACTGCCATACCACGAGTGGTTCGTCGGCTACACGCCCGCCGACGCGTTCCACGGGAACTTCGCCGGCACCGACTCCCAGCTGGCAGTCGTCGCCTTCGCATACGGTGCCGACACCTGGGGCGACATCTCGACCGAGATCGTCAAGTACTACCTGTGGCTGCACTACAACCTCAAGGGCAGGCCGACGACCCAGAGCCTTCCCGGCCACATCAACACCTGGGCATTCAAACGAACCAACTTCTACGGCACGGCCAACAACCACTGATCGAAGCGACCAATCGATGAACCTCTTCCGTTCGGAGCCGATGAGGGTTCGGTCTTGGGCTCCCAAGGCCGCGTCTCTGACGTGGCGCCTGTATGACTTCCAGCTCACGACCTATGCGATTCTCCTCGTGCTGTTCGGCCTGGCCATGGCCTACAGCAACAGCGTCGGGGCTACTCACACGACCCTTTCGCCGGGCTCCCCCTTCGTCCGCTATTTGATGTGGTCCGTCATCGCCGTGGTCGTGTTCCTGATCGCCACGATGTTCGACTACAAGTGGCTCCGAACTTTCGCCTGGCCGATATACTTCATCAACGTCGGGCTGCTGATCTTCACGCTGCGGTTCGGGGCCAGCACCGGCGAGGCCGGAACGTCGGCCCGCTGGATCGTGGTCGCCGGGTTCCAGCTTCAGTTCAGCGAGCTCGCCAAGATCCTGATGATCATCGTGTTGGCGGCATTCCTGGCGAGCCGCCAGGCGAAGTCCAAGTCGGTCTGGACGGTGATCGGAGCGATCGTCGTCCTGGGGCCGCCCTGGATCCTGGTCATGCGCCAGCCCGACCTCGGGACCTCGCTGGTGATGGTGGCCACGCTTGCTGGCATGCTGTTCATGTCTGGGGCAAGCCTCCGCTGGCTCGGAACGCTTGCTGCGGCGGTCGCAGGCGCCATTCCCTTCGTATGGGCGAACCTGCTGCACGAGTATCAGCGAGCGCGGCTCCTCGCCTTGCTCAACCAGGGCCAGGACCCGCGAGGCAGTGGCTACCAGCTTCTCCAGGCCAAGACCGCGGTGAACGCGGGCGGGGCATGGGGTAAGGGCCTCACCAACGGCACCGTGCCGTTGCCCGTGCAGACCACGGACTTCGTGTGGGGCGTCCTGGCCGAGGAGCTCGGCTTCCTGGGCTCCATGGTTGTCCTGGCGCTCTTCGTCGCCTTACTGTGGCGGCTGCTCGTCTGCTCGTGGCGCTCGAACGACCAGTTCGCCATGCTCCTGGGTTGCGGCCTCGCCTCGCTGGTCCTGTTCCAGGTCTTCGTCAACGTCGGCATGGTGATCGGTCTGATGCCCATCACCGGCATCCCGCTGCCCTTCATCACCTACGGCGGCGCGTCGCTGGTGAGCCTCATGGGCGGGCTGGGGGTCATGCAGAGCACCAACCTGAGACGAGAGCCACCCGCCTGGTAGGCGGGACGCCGGCGGCCAGCCTGCGGCCCCGCCGATACACGTGACTGGGGGGACGGCCGAGAATCGTCGGCCGTTGCCTGGGGAGGCCGCCGCGCGTAGACTCGGCCACTCCACGCCGATCCCGCGGGCCCGGCCGGCGCGACGGCCCCGGATCGCCAGCCCGAAGCCCTCACGAGCGATGACCACGACCCTGTCCGCCGACCCGACGCCGCGCAGCCTCGACTCGAGCGGGCCGCACCATGCCCCGTCGCCGCTCCCGCCGCTTGGCCTGGAGCGGGTGCTGGGCCGCGTCCGCAAGCCCGGTCGGTACGCCGGCGGGGAATGGAACTCCATCCAGAAGGATTGGGCCTCCGTGGCGCTGAAGTGGTGCTTCGCCTATCCCGACCTATACGAGATCGGCATGAGCAACCTCGGCCTGCGGATCCTGTACGAGGTCGTCAACGACCGGCCCGACCGACTGGCCGAACGCTGCTTCGCGCCCGACGTCGACCTGCAGGCCCAGCTTCGGTCGGCTCGCCTGCCGCTCTGGAGCCTGGAGACCAGGCGAGCCCTGTCCGACTTCGACGTCATCGGCGTGAGTCTCGGCTACGAGCTGACGTACACGAACCTGCTGGACATGCTCGACCTGGGCGGCGTGCCGCTGACGACAGGGGAGCGCACGGAAGCCGACCCGCTCGTCATCGCGGGGGGCTCGAGCGTGCTCAACCCCGAGCCGATCGCCGAGTGCCTCGACGCCGTTCTCCTGGGCGAGGGTGAGGAAGCGGTTCTGGAGATCGGCGACGCCCTGGAGCGAATCGGCTGGCCTCGCCGCCGCGGCCCCACCGGAGAGTGGCTCCGGGGAGCGGCCCGCGCCGACGCCCTGAAGGCGCTGGCCCGTATCCCGGGCGTCTACGTCCCGTCCTTCTATCGCCCGCACTACAACCCCGACGGGACATTCGCCCGCCTGGAGCCCCTCGCGGACGCGCCGCCGCTGGTCACCGGCCGCATCGCCGCCGACTTCGAAACCCACGTCCATGGCATCCGCCAGCTCGTGCCCAACATCGCCATTGTCTTCGACCGCGCCCAGCTCGAGGTCATGCGCGGCTGCACTCGCGGCTGCCGCTTCTGCCAGGCCGGGATCGGCTACCGGCCGCTGCGCGAGCGCGCCCCGGACGTGGCGGTCACGGCCGCCGGGTCGATCCTCGACGCGACCGGCTACGAGGAGATCGGCCTGACCAGCCTTTCGACCGCCGACTACACGTACGTCAACGAGGTCGCCACGACGCTCCACCGGCTGCGCCCCCAGGCGTCCGTCTCGCTGCCGAGCACGCGCGTGGATGCGTTCACCGTGGAGCTGGTCGACGCCCTCGTCCCCAGTGGCCGGCGCGGTGGCTTCACCTTCGCGCCCGAGGCAGGCAGCCAGCGGCTGCGCGACGTCATCAACAAAGGAGTCAGCGACGAGGAGATAGCCCGCTGCGCCGAGCTCGCGTTCCGTCGCGGCTGGAGCGCCCTCAAGTTCTACTTCATGATCGGGCTGCCCGGCGAAACCATGGACGACGTCCTGGCCATCGCCGACATCTGCCGCCGGGTGCTCGAAGTCGGCCGCCGGTACCACGGCGGCAAAGCCCAGGTCAAGGCGAACGTCTCGACCTTCGTGCCAAAGGTCGGGACGCCGTTCATGTGGCCCGGTCAGGACACAACGGCGGAGATCGAGGCCAAGGTCGCCGCCCTCCGCAGGAGGATGCACGGTCGGGGCCTGGACCTGCGCTGGAGCGAGCCGCGGAGCTCGATCCTGGAGGCGGCGCTGGGGCGGGGCGATCGACAACTCAATGCCGTGGTGCGGCGGGCATGGCGCGCCGGTGCCCGCTTCGACGCCTGGGACGAGCACTTCAGCTACCAGCGTTGGCTCGAGGCCTTCGAAGCGGAGGGCCTCGACCCGGCCTGGTACGCCCAGCGTGACATCCCGCTCGACGAACCGCTGCCGTGGGATCACCTCAGCTGCGGCGTGACCCGCGAGTTCCTGGCCCGCGACTACCGGCGTGCGCTCTCGGGCGAGACCGCGGCCGACTGCCATTGGGGGCCGTGCTACGACTGCGGAGTGCCGGCGGCGACGGGATTCGACTGCCAGACCGGCGAGCAGGGCCCCCGAGCTCTGCTGGTGCGGCCCGCTGCCGGCGAGACGGAGGCAGGCGACGGCGTGGCGACCGATGCGAAGGGGGGCCGCTGGAGGTACGTCGGGCCGCCGGGCGATCCGCGCCGGCAGGGTACGATGGACGGCGCCAATGTCGACGGCGCGGCAACTTCGTGGCCGTACAACCTCATGGGGACCAACGTGCAGTCGAAGAGCGCGGGACTTGGGGGTCTGGCGTCGCTGGTGGAGGCGGCCGGCGGCGAGTCCACGGGGTGAATCTGACAAGCCTTCATCAGATCGCGACCACCGCGACCAGCCTGACCGCCACGACAGCGGCCGCCGCACCGGGCGCCGATTCGGGCGAAACGACCATCGAGTTGATCCGTCTCTTCGTCGTCCTGGTCGGCGCGGCCGCGCTGGTGACTCTCCTGGCTCGCCGCATCAACCTGCCCTACACGGTCGCGCTGGTCGCTTTCGGGATGGTGGCGGGCGCGCTCTTCTCGCCGCTTCGAGTCCAGATAACGCCCCAGCTGGTGCTGGTGGTCCTGCTGCCGGCCCTGATCTTCGAGGCCTCGTACCAGATCGATTTCGGCAAGCTGCGCCCGTCGCTGCTGGGCGTCTCGCTGCTGGCCGGACCGGGGGTTCTCGTGAGTGCCGGGCTCGTGGCGCTGTTCCTTCACCTGGGCGCCGGGCTGCCCCCGGATCAAGCCTTCGTCGTGGGCGCGATGCTCGCGGCCACAGACCCGGCAGCGGTGATCGCCACGTTCAAGAGGCTCGCCTCTCCGCGCCGGCTGGCCACGCTCGTCGAGGCTGAGAGCCTCTTCAACGACGGCACCGGCATCGTCGCCTTCACGATCGCTGTCGGCTTGGTGACCGGCGCGACGTCGTCCTCGCCGCTGGAGACGGCCATGACGTTCGTCTCGGTCGTGGCCGCCAGCGCGGCGATCGGGGCGGTGGCCGGCTGGGTGGCCTCTCGAATCATCCCCAACGTCGGCGACCACCTGATCGAGATCAGCCTCTCCGTCGTGCTGGCATACGGCACGTACCTGGCCGCGGACGCGCTCCACCAGTCCGGAGTCATCGCCACGTCGGTGGCCGGGATCGTGCTGGGCAACTACGGCCGGAGCCTCGGGCTGTCCCAGCGGACGGAGGAAGCTCTCGACACGGTCTGGGAGTTCGTGGCGTTCCTGGCGACGGCGTTCGTCTTCCTGGTGGTCGGGTTCGCGATCTCGCTGCGGTCGCTGGCGGACGTGGCGGTGCCGATCGCGTGGGCGGTCGCGGCGACTTTCGTGGGCCGGGTGATCATCGTCTATGGGTTCCTCGGGGCGCTTCGTCTGCTGCGGCGGCGACGGTCGCATGGACGGCGAGGAGATGCCGAAATGCCTGAGCCCGCGGACGACCGCATGCCCGATGAGGGCGACCTCCCGGCCGGCTGGTTGCACGTCATCTACTGGTCGGGGCTGCGCGGCGCCGTCTCGACGGCGCTGGCGCTCTCACTGCCGGCCGACCTGCCGAACCGGTCGCTGCTGCAGGGGATCACCTTCGGCGTCGTCCTCTTCACTCTGCTGGTCCAGGCGACGACGGCCGAGCTCGTGGTCGACCGATGGGGCCGAAAGCAACCCCGAACGCCGAAGGCGAAGTCGAAGCCGAAGTCGAAGGCGGCCGAACCGGCGGTCGAACGGGCGGCCGAGGCCGCGGTCGAGCCGTCGGTCGAGACGTTGGCGGTGGACCCGGCGGTGGAACGGCCGGCCGTCTCTGAATCTCAGGCCGGTCGATGAGCGAATCGAAGCAGCGCTGGCGGATCGTCTTCGCCCGCGACGAAGACGCGCGGTACCTGTCGCACCTGGACGCCGTTCATCTCTGGGAGCGGGCCTTCCGGCGCGGCGAGATCCCCGTGGCCACCAGCGAGGGGTTCAGCCCCCGGTCCCGGCTCGTGTTCGCCGCGCCGCTGCCTCTTGGGATGCTGGCCGAGCACGAGCTGGCCGACCTCTTCCTGGCGGAGCGGCTGACCCGCCCCGACCTCCGCGATCGCCTCGCCGATGGGATGCCGCGCGGCTATCGGCTCATCGATCTCCACGACGAGTGGGTCGGCGGGCCGGCCCTGGCCACGCAGCTCGTCGCGGCCGACTACCGCATGACCCTGCTCGGCGTGGCTGCCGACCGGCTGGACGGCGTGGCCCGGGCGCTCCTAGCCGCCGCCACGCTGCGCCGCGAGAAGCGCCGTGAGAAGAAGGTAACCGCATACGACCTGCGGCCCCTCCTGCTCGATCTGCAGGTTCGCCCGCCCGATGCCACGGCCGGAGCCACGGATGGCGAGGACGTCGCGGCGGCCGGCCTTTGGATGCGCCTCCGCAACAGCCAGGAGCTGGGCAGCGGTCGCGCCGAGGAAGTCGTCGCCGCCGTCGCCGACGAGCTGGACCTCGCCACGATCGCCCCATCGGGGTCGGGCGATTCGGAGTCCGAAGAGGAGGCCGAGCCGGGCCGGTCGATCGAGCCTCTACCCGGCCAGCCGGTTCTCGAGATCGTTCGACCGGTTCGCGAGCGTCTCTGGCTTTTCGACGAGCTCGCGCCCTGAGCTCGGGCGGGCTGCATCGCGAGGTTCGAGTCGAGGGCCGGCGGCGCTCGAACGGCAGCGCCGGACTCCATCTCGCGTTTGACGCCGGGGGGCTCGCGCCGTAAACTCGCAATTCGCGCCCCGGCCAGTCCGGGGGCGTATTCGTGTCTTGCACCTTGGGGCCAACGCCCCGTCACCCTCCCGAGGACCCATGTACGCAGTCATCGAGACCGGCGGCAAGCAGTACACAGTCGAGCTCGGCACCGAGCTCGAGGTGGAGCTGCTCGATGTCGAGCCGGGACAGGAGATCAACCTCGAGCGCGTCCTGCTGGTCGCGGATGGCGAGAAGACGGCGGTCGGTCAGCCCCTCGTGGCGGACGCGGCAGTCAGGGCTCGCGTCCTGCGCCGGGATCGCGGCGAGAAGACCATTTCGTTCAAGTACCGGCCCAAGGCTCGTCGACGCGTCAAGAAGGGGCATCGCCAGGAGCTGACGGTCCTCAAGATCACCGAGGTTCGGCTGGGCTCCAAGAGCGCCGCGGCCGAGGCCAAGGTCGTCGAGGCTCAGGCTGAGGCCGATCGCGACAAGGTTGCCAAGGTCGCCGCTCGCCAGGCCGCCGAAGACGCCGCCCTCGCCGAGAAGCTCAAGGCTCGCGAGAAGGCCGCCGCGGCAGCCACCCCCAAGAAGGAAGCCCCGGCCAAGGCCGCCCCCAAGGCAGCCCTCGCCGAGAAGCCCGCCAAGGCTGCCCCCAAAGAGGCCGCCCCCAAGGCCAAAGCCGACAAGGCGGACGCGGATGCGCCGGCCAAGCGACCGGCTCGGACCAAGAAGGACGAATAAGAGATGGCCCACAAGAAGGCAGGTTCGAGCTCGAAGAACGGCCGCGACAGTGTCGGCCAGCGTCTCGGCTGCAAGGCCGGAGACGGCCAGTTCGTGACCGCCGGGTCGATCATCGTCCGGCAGCGCGGCATGACGTTCAAGGCCGGCGACAACGCCGGGCTCGGGCACGACTACAGCGTCTTCGCCAAGATTGACGGGACCGTGCACTACGAGCACGAGACCCGCACCAAGAAGCGAATCCGCATCGAGGCCCTGGCGGGCGAGTAGCTCGCGGGACACGTCCCGCGGCCGGCTCCTGCCGGCTGCACAACGGGCGACCACCGGCGGGAGACCGTTCGGAAGGCGCCCGGGAGAACACATGAAGCCGAAGATCCACCCGAAGTACCAGCAGGCGACCGTCCTGTGCGCCTCCTGCAAGACGACCTTCGAGGTCGGCTCCACCCGGTCGGAGCTGCGCGTCGACGTCTGCAACAGCTGCCACCCATTCTTCACGGGCAAGCAGATGATCCTCGACACGGCGGGCCAGGTCGAGCGCTTCCAGCGCCGCCTCGAGCGCACCCAACGCGCATAGCGCGCCGGACGCGCGCGCGGCGCATTGCCCCACGCGCCGATCTCGCCACCCCGGTTTCGCGACGGCCCCACGCCATGCTTCGGTCTGCCCTTCGCCGCCGGCCGGGCTCCTCGCACCTGCTCGGCTAGACTTCGCTCATGGCACGCTTCCAGTACGGCGGCCAGGCGCTCATCGAGGGCGTCCTGATGCGCGGCCGCTATGCACTCGCGGTCGCCCTGCGGCACCCCGACGGTTCGATCGTCTGGGCCACCGAACGGCTCGACCTTGGCCTGCGCGCTCGCCGGGCGTTGCGACTGCCGTTCGTTCGGGGGCTGGTCGTCCTGTACGACACGCTCGTGACCGGGACGCGCTGGCTCGTTCGCTCCGCCACGCTCCAGGCGCTGGCCGCGAAGGAGGCGGCCGACGCTGGCAAGGACGGGTCGGCCGGGGGCGCGGCGGGGACGCTGCTGCATTCGATCGTCAGGCTGCCGCTCGGGCCGATGCTCGGCGCATCCTCGGAAGAGGGGGCGGGCACAAGCTATTCCGACCCCGACGCGACCGCCCCTAAGCCCGAAGCGGGTGCCGAAGAGGGCCTGGGCAAGGGCTACGCCGTTGCGGTCGGCGGCATGCTCCTGTTCACGCTGGCCCTCGGCATCGCCCTCTTCTTTCTGCTGCCGCTCTTCCTCGCCCAGGCCACCGTCGGTCGCGTGGACCAGGGCTTCGGACTGCAGCTCTCCGAGGGCTTGATCCGGGTGGCCATCTTTATCGGCTACCTGCTGCTGGTCGGCCGGGCGCCTGACGTAAGGCGCACGTTCCAGTACCACGGCGCCGAGCACATGTCGATCCACACCCTCGAGGCCGGCGATCCGCTGACCCTCGCGGCGGCCCGCAAGTACCCGACCGCGCATCCCCGCTGCGGCACCGAGTTCCTCGTCGTCGTGCTGATCGTCTCGATCCTGGCGTTCGCGGTCGTGGGCAAGCTGTCGCCGCTGTGGCTGATCGTCTCGCGAGTGGTCCTGGTCCCTGTCATCGCCGCCGTCAGCTACGAGTTGCTGCAGCTCGGCGCGCGCCACCGGCGCCACGCCATGGTGCGCTGGCTCTGGTCGCCGGGAATCTGGGTCCAGATGATCACTACCCGCCAGCCCAGCGACGACATGATCGAAGTCGCGCTCGTCTCGCTCCAGCGCGCGCTCGTCGCGGACGGGAACGAGATCCCCGAGGGCAGCGCCGTCCTGGCGTGCCGGCCGCTCTCCGCGCAGGCGGACCTCGGCGCGGGCGCAGCTAAGGGCGGCTCCACGGGCGGCGCCACGGATCGGGAGGCGGCCTCGTGATCGACTCCAAGCTCGTCGAGATCGCCGCCCAGTACGACGCCATGAACGCCGAGCTGCTCCGGCCCGAGACGGCGTCTGACCCGGCCGCGCTCAAGCGCCTGGGCAAGGAGCTGGCCCAGATCGAGCCCGTCGTCAACGCCTGGCGCGACCTCCTGGAGATCCGAAAGGAACTCGCCGAGGCCCTGGAGATGCGCGACTCGGGCGACGAGGAGATGCACGATCTCGCCCAGGACGAGGTCCGAAAGCTGGAGACGCGCGAGACGCAGCTGATCGAGGCGCTTCGCGTCCAGTTGCTGCCGAGCGACCCGAACGACGAGAAGAACGTCATCCTCGAGATCCGGGCCGGGGCCGGGGGCGAGGAAGCGAAGCTCTTCGCGGCCGAGCTGCTGCGGATGTACCTCCGCTACGCCGAGCGCCACCGCATGTCGGCCGAGGTGCTGAGCCTCGGCGAGACGGGGATTGGCGGGATCAACGAGGCGATCGTCGAGATCGACGGCCGTGGCGCGTTCAGCCGGCTCAAGTTTGAGGCGGGCGTCCACCGCGTCCAGCGCATCCCCGTGACCGAGTCGAGCGGGCGCATCCACACCTCGACAGCGACCGTGGCGGTGATGCCCGAGGCCGAGGAGGTCGACATCGAGATCGACGAGAAGGACATCCGCGTCGACGTCTACCGCTCCACCGGCCACGGCGGGCAGTCCGTCAACACGACCGACTCGGCCGTGCGCATCACCCACCTGCCGAGCGGCATCGTCGTCGCCATCCAGGACGAGAAAAGCCAGATCAAGAACAAGGCCAAGGCGATGGCCGTCCTGCGCAGCCGCCTCCTGGACCGGGAGCGAGCCAGGGCGGCCGAGGTCGAGTCGGCGCTGCGGCGGAGCATGGTGGGTTCGGGCGAGCGGTCCGAGAAGATCCGGACCTACAACTTCCCCCAGGACCGGCTGACTGATCACCGCATCGGGCTCGACCTGCACAACCTGCCCGGGGTGATGGACGGCGACATCGACAAGCTGATCGACGCGCTCAGCAACACGTACCAGGCCCAGCTGCTGGCGTCGCTGGGCGATGGGTCGCAGGCGTGACGGGCGCGTGGCGTGGGCCGCGTGGGCCGCGCGAATCGCGGCGGTAGCGGCGCGACCGAATGGCCACTGTAGGCGAGCTCCTGACTTCGGGCACGGCGCGGCTGCGCCGGGCCGGGTCGGAGAGCGCGCGCCTGGACGCTGAGCTGCTGCTGGGCTGGGCCGTCGGAGCCGACCGGACGGCGCTGATCGCCCACTCCGAGGCGCCGGTAGGTGCGGACGCCGCGGCCGCGTACGAACGAGCGGTCGTTCGGCGCGAGGCCGGTGAACCGGTGGCGTACATCCGCGGCATCAAGGAGTTCTACGGGCTTGCCTTCGCCGTGGATCGGCGGGCGCTGATCCCGCGGCCGGAGACGGAGCTGCTGGTCGGCGAAGCCGAGCGGGAAGTGGCCTGGCGGCTGACCTCGGCGCCGCGGCCGGCCGGAACGCCGAAGGTGCGGGTCGTGGACGTGGGCACGGGGTCGGGCGCGATCGCGATCGCGCTGGCGACGCTGCTGCGGCGGAGGCGGATGCTCCCCGAGGTCTCGATCCTGGCGGTCGACTGCTCGGCCGACGCCCTGGGCCTGGCGCGGGAGAACGCGGTCGCCCACGCTCTCGCGGAGGAGGTCGTCTTCGGCGAGGCGGACCTGCTGCCGGCGGCCGAGCCTCCGTTCGACGTTATCGTGGCGAACCTGCCCTACATCCCCTCAGCTGAAATCGATCGACTGCCGGTCGCGGCCTCGTTCGAGCCTCGTACGGCTCTCGACGGCGGCCCCGACGGCCTGGCCGTCATTCGGCGCCTGCTGGCGGCCCTTCGTTCGGCGCTGGCTCCGGCGGGGACGGCGCTGCTGGAGATCGGGTTCGACCAGGGGCCGGCGGTGGAGGAAGCGGTCGCCGGGCTGCCGGGCGAATGGACGTGCCGGATCCAGGCGGATCTCTCGGGACGACCTCGCTTGGCCCACCTGGAACGCTCGGCCGCGGCCGAGCGTTCGGGAACCCGCTGATGCCCGAGCCCGCCCTGCCGATTCGCCTCATCGCCCTCGACATCGACGGCACGCTCGTCGGCGAGAACCTGGTCATCGGGGAGCGCACGCTCGCGGCGATCGGCGAAGCCATGCGGCGGGGCATCGCCGTCTCGCTGGTCACCGGCCGGATGGCCACCAGCGCCATGCCCTTCGCCGAGGCGCTCGGCCTCACCGGCCCGCTCGTGGCCCAGCAGGGCGCGCTGATTCGGGCGATGCCGGCGCCGGGCTCGCGGGGCGTGGGCCGGCTGCTCTATCACCGCCCGCTTCGCCCCGAGGTAACGCTCGACGTGGTGCGGTGGTGCCGCGAACGGGGCCTGGTGCCGCACTTCAACCACCTGGAATGGATGGTCGTCGCCTCGGACGAGGAGCGCCTCGAGGAGTACCGCCTCTTCGTCGGCGATCGGTTGCGCATCGTGCCGGACATCCTCGCGAGGGCGGCGCACCCGGTCACCAAGGTCGTGGCCATCGGCCAGGGCGAGCACTCCCTGGATCTCCTCGACGAAGCGCGGGGCGATTTCGCCGGGCGCGCGGAGGTGACGCTCAGCCACCCGCGCTTCCTCGAGTTCCTGTCGCCGGGCGTCTCCAAGGGCGCGGCGATCGGCTGGTTGGCGCGGCGGTTAGGCGTCCCGCTGGCGCAGTCGATGGCGGTCGGCGATCAGTACAACGACCTGGAGATGATCGGCGAGGTCGGGCACGGGATCGCGATGCCGAGCGCTCCGGCGGCCGTCAAGGCCGTGGCGAGGTTCGTGGCGCCGCCGGTTGGCGAGGAGGGGGCCGCGCAGATGATCGAGAGGATCGCGCTGGACGGCTGGCGGCCGCGGTTCGACGCCGCGGGAGGGCGGCGAGTCGTCGCGGTCGAGCGGCGATGACGGCCCGGCTGCTCCCCGACGACGGGATCGGGCGTGCGGCCGCGATCGACGTGCTGCGGGCCGGCGGCCTGGTCTCGATGCCGACCGGCACGGTCTACGGGCTCGGCGTCGCCCTCGGCGCGCCGGATGGTCTGGCGCGACTATTCGCGGCCAAGGAGCGACCGTTCGGCCGGGCAATCGTCCTGCTGGTCGCCGACATCGAACAGGCCGCTTCGGTGGGCGTCCTTTCGGCTGCCGCTCGAGTGCTGGCCGAACGCTTCTGGCCGGGCGGCCTGACGCTGGTCCTGCCGCAGGCGCCCGAGGCTCGGCTGCCTTCGATCCTGACGGCCGGCGCTTCGACCGTCGGTGTTCGCATCCCCGACCACGAATCGCCTCGGGCCCTGGCGCGCGCGCTCGGGCCGCTGCCGGTGACCTCGGCCAACCTCTCTGGCCGGCCCGACGCCCGCGACGCCGCCGACGTGCTGGCCCAGCTGGGGGAGCGCATCGACCTCGTCCTCGACGGCGGCCGCGCCCGCGGCGGGGTCCCTTCCACGGTCGTCGACTGCTCGTCGGAGCCTCTAGTCCTTCGCGCCGGCGCCGTCGCACAAGCCGACATCGCCGCCGTCCTCGACGCTGCCGGCCTAGCCCAGCGGTCGCCGGGTAAGGGTTCGACCAAAGCTGCTCGTTGAACCGCCGCCTTGCAGAGGGCGTGCAATCCTGGGTGCCTGTCAAGTGCATCGGGTGTAAGCACACTCGCCCAGGCCTGCGCCATCGCATCTGGTCGGACCGAGCGGATTTGAACCGGCGATTCCCACATGCCGGATCGTGGTGCCGAGCTGGATCTCATAGGCGCTTGCGGACCCACGGAACGGGTCCTCGCCCGAACCAATCACCGCTAAGGCTATTGACAGTAGCCATGAAGGCGAAGTATCGTAGCCTTGAACGGAAGATGACGACTGTACAACCCGATCAGGAGACAAGACGATGACGACAGCAATGACCAGGATGCAGGCGGGAGCGAGACCAGTGGACGCCCTCGGCGCCGTGACGGGCATGCCCCAGGTGTGGCTTCGGGCGGAGGGTGTGGCTGTGCTGGCGGCGGGCGCGGGGCTCTATCTACATTTCGACGGAGTTCCGCTCTGGCTGGTCCCGCTGCTCCTCGTCGTCGACGTCTCGATGGTCGGGTACCTGGCCGGGCCTCGCTCAGGCGCCCTGATCTACAACCTCGTCCACAACTGGGCGGTCGGCGTCGCCGTGCTGGCGCTAGCGTGGTGGCTCGGATCGCCGGCGATCGCGCTCGTCGGGGCAATCCTCGTCGCACACACCGGGATGGACCGTGCCTTGGGCTACGGTCTCAAGTACCCGACGGCGTTCGCCGATACGCACCTCGGGCGGCTCGGACGAGCGGGACGATGAGTCCGGCTCGCGCCCGCACCTCGCGCGCGGCGATCATCGCTGCGGCCCGGGACCTCCTGGAGGACGGCGGCCTTGAGGCCGTCTCGATGGCCGGCGTCGCCGAGCGAGTCGGGGTCAGGGCCCCCTCGTTGTACAAGCACTTCGGCGATCGGAGCGGGCTCCTCGCCGCCGCCGCTACTGATGCGACGCTCGACCTCGGACGGGTCGTATCGGTCGCCGTCGAGCGGTCCGGCGCGGACGCCACTGAGCGGTTGCAGGCGCTCGCCGCGGCGTATCGCTCATTCGCCCTGGCGACGCCGAGGGCCGCCGCCCTCATCTTCGCAGGCGTCGCCCCCGGCGCGACGCCGACTCCCGAGTCCCAAACCGAGGCCGCACGCCCGGTCCTGGACGTGGCGGAGGCAATCGTCGGGCCCACGAGAGCACTCGCCGCAGCCCGCGTCATGACCGCGTTCGCGTACGGGTTCGCGAGCATGGAGTCGGCAGGTGCGTTCCGTTTTGGGGGCGACGTCGAGGAAGCGTATCGACTCGGGATCTTGGTCCTTGCGTCCGGGCTGGAGAAGGTTGCGGCGGACGGGTCGCAGGAGGTTGAGAGACAGGCGGCCGGCGGAACGGCCGGCGGAACGGCCGGCTGAGCTTCGTTCACCCGCAAGTGGTCGGGCGGCTATGACTGGCACTCGACCAAGCAGGGCACCCCGCATTGGCATCCAGTGAGGGCACGCTGGCCCACGGCGACAGCACGTTGCACGGGGCCGCCTCCAGTCGGGCTCCCAGGCCATGTACGCCGGTGGGAGAATGTCGGAAGACGGGGAGCTTGGAAGCGCGGCCCACGCTAAGGCCGCCGGGACCGCGCCGAGCCACTGGCGAGACCGACCCGCGTGGAAGGGGTGGTTCCGATGGTAGGCACGGGCGCGACCCCTTGGAGGAGTTGGCGCAGGTCAACCTGGGCCCTTGTGATCGGAACCCTTCCGGCGTTGCTGGTCATCGGGCTTACTTGGGTGCGGCACGGCGAAATGCCCTTGCCGCTGGTGGCGATCGCCGTCGGCTGGATCGTGCTGGCCCCACCGCTGTACGACCACAGCTGGCCGGCCATAGCGTTCCTGATCCTGACTGCCTTCGCCGCGATGACGCTGTGGCCGCTTGCCACGGAAAAGTTGACATGCGACCCCGAGGAGGTGTGCTACGAAGCCATTGGCCAAGCCATGGTCGAAATCTTCATTGCCATCGGCTGGTTCGGGGGTGGGGCGATCCTGGCGGTCATCAGGTCCTTGATGTTCCTTCGGGAGGGGCTTGTCCGGGGGCCGGTCCTCTTCGGGCTCGGCTTCGCCGGTGTGGGAGCGCTGCTGCTGTCCGGCCACGTGGTCTGGGCGCCTGACTTCGGGCCCCTGATCGTCGGGCTCCTGTATCTCGGCGCGGGCGTCACGGAGTTCGCCGCCGCGATCAGGCTCCAGCGGTCGAAAGCGACGGACTGGATGAACCTGGCGAGAGTTGTCGCCGTCGCCGGCCTGGTCCTGCTTCTCCTGCTGCCGTGCCTCGCGGCCTTCGTCCAGCCCCCCTGTCCTGGCACTAACCCAATCCGGTTTTGCAGGTAAGGGAAACGCAAGCCGGGCCGGATTGGGTCGCCGGTTTCCGGGCGGGTGTCGTTACATACGCCCTGATCAAGCGGTTCCGGCCGCGCGGATGTCCGGCCTGCAGTACCGCATTGGGACAACACGACAGCGAGTGCCCGAGTCGCGGGTCTAGGTTTGGCCAGGTTGGGCGCGGCTCAGCCTGGCATCTGGTGTGCTTCCCGTATCCCGTCCCAGACTGGCGTTCTGTCGCCTCGGGTCGCGGCGAGAGGACTTGAGGCCGAGATAACAAGCCAGTCCGCAGCGGTCGATCGGGATCTAGCAGGTCAAGGCGGAGATGGGTACCGCATAGGTCGTGGGATCATCGGTGTCCTGCCATTCCTCAGGCCGCAGTCCTAGACCGTCCATCCAAATCAGCCACTGCTTGTCGATTGCGACCGGATAGACGAGCCCGACATCTGGAACGCCTGGCGTCGGCACGAGGCAGACGTTCTGGCCTTCATGCCAGTACGCGACCGAAGGAGGCTCAGACGGCCAGGACCATGCCACGGCATCAGCTGAAACGGCCACGAGCGAGTCCCACTGCAGGGGGATGTTGTCGCTGGGCACGGCCTGGAATGGGTCCGGCAACCGGGTAGACGGGGACTGCAGCGGATGCTTGGTCCAAGCAGTGCCGCTCGTTGTGTTAGAAGGAATCCACGCCGCGCGCCCATCCTGCATCGCAAACCAGGAAGCGTGCTCCTCCATCACCGTGGCCTTTCCCGCGGCGCCCACGAGCATCAACTCGTCGTCGTTGAAATCGCGGTCGCTGACTTCCTGCAGAAAGGCGAGCGAGTCGCCGGATAGCGAGATGGCATCCACCTCGGCGGTCGTGCCAATCGCTCGAATCTTCTTCCCCGAACGCACGTCGATGATGGTGATGGTGTCTCCTGCTCCTGTCGGACCCGCGCCGAACCCATCGGTGTAGACGACCGACTCGCCGTCGAACGCAAGAAGCGGCGGCATAGCCTCGGCGCATTCACCCAAACCCGGCCGATAGCTGTCTCCCTTGGCAATTACCACGCCCTGGGCGGCGGTCGAAGCCATGGTGAGCATCTGCCAGTGAACGACACTGTCGCCGCAGCATGGAGCCCCCTGGCAGCCGCTGGCCAGTGGGGAATCCTCGATCGACGAAACGACCCACACAACCCGGTTCCCGGAGACGACAGCCGCGTCCGCCGCCTTGCCGAGATTCCTGGTGGTCTCGGTCGCGATGTCGTAGGCCACGAACTCGTATTGGGAGGTACCGGCAAGGTGCTTGTCTCCAAAGATCGTTTCGCCATCAGTGGCCAGCGCTCGCATGGCGATTGTGTGGACGAGCCTTGAATCGAAGGTCCGAGTCGCCGCAGTCGGCTGCGATGTCGCGAAGGGCAGAGACGGGACCGGGGATCGAGTGGACGACGTAGCAGCAGGACTTCCGGTCGCCGTTGCGCTTGGCACGGGCGTGTGTATGGCGGCCGAGCAACCAACCACGGCGAGGGCGGTTAGGCATGCGATGAGCGAGACGGCGACCTTGCGCCTAGGCCGAGCGATAAGTAGACCGTCTGTCACGCGATGTCTCCCTTAGTCTGCCGACCAACGCCAGGATGACGGGTTTCGGTGTTGCCTGTGACGGCCCGAACGAGCGCGCAGAATTCGGGCGATGACCGACCGGAGCCTCCGCGAGGCTCCCGGGCTTAGAGCCAGGCTGGGACGATCAGTCCGGCCGGAGCACGAACTGGAGTAGCTCCGACCAGCCAACGCTCCTCCTCGCTGGTGACATTGGCGAACACTCGCCCACGGCAGCGACGCATGGCCTGGCGATCTCCCATTGGGCCGCTCTCGGTTCGGCACGAGAGGACGCCGCCGCTGCCAATCGGCGACAATAGGCCCGACCCGGGATCGGACGCGCGAGAGGACGACCGCGCGGGGTCGCCCGACGGCGAGGAGCCGCCCGCCCCGGAGCAGAAGGAGCAACCATGACGATCGCACGTCGAGAGGGGATCGCCTGGGCCCGGCTGGCCGACGTCGACCCCGAGCTCTGGGCGGCCATTCGCGGCGAGACCGATCGCCAGCGCTGGAAGATCGAGCTGATCGCTAGCGAGAATTACACCTTCGCGGCCGTGATGGAGGCGCAGGGCTCGCCTCTCACCAACAAGTACGCCGAGGGCCTGCCCGGCAAGCGCTACTACGGCGGCTGCGAGTTCGTGGACGTCGCCGAGCGCCTGGCGCAGGAGCGGGCGCTGGCCCTCTTCCCCGGCGCCGAGCATGTCAACGTCCAGCCCCACTCGGGCGCGCAGGCCAACATGGCCGCCTACCTCAGCGTCCTGAACATCGGCGACAGAATCCTGGGCATGAACCTGGCCCACGGCGGCCACCTGACCCACGGCTCGCCGGTCAACTTCAGCGGCAAGTGGTTCGAGGTCCACGCCTACGGCGTCGACCCGAAGACCGAGCAGATCGACTACGACGCGCTCGAGAAGCTGGCGGCCGAAGTTCGACCCAAGATGATCGTCGCCGGCGCCAGCGCCTACCCGCGCACAATCGACTTCGAGCGCATGGGCCGGATCGCCCACGCCAACGATGCGCTGCTCATGGTTGACATGGCCCACATCGCCGGCCTGATCGCGGCCGGCCTCCACCCGACGCCGTTCGGCCACGCGGACATCGTCACGACCACCACTCACAAGACGCTGCGCGGCCCGCGCGGCGGGCTCATCTTCTGCCGCGAGGACCTGCCTGCCGGCCTCAAGGTCAACTTCCCGAAGCTGGAGAAGACTACGCTCGCGGCGGCCCTGGACAAGAGCGTCTTCCCCGGCGTCCAGGGCGGCCCGCTGATGCACGTCATCGCCGCCAAGGCCGTTGCCCTCAAGCTGGCCGCCACGGACGAGTACCGCGCCGACCAGCGCCAGACGATCGTGAACGCGAAGCTGCTGGCCCAGACGATGGCCGAGAAGGGCGCCCGCGTCGTCTCGGGCGGCACGGACAACCACCTCATGCTCGTCGACGTGACGCCCCTCGGCGTGACCGGCAAAGAGGCGGAGCACCTGCTCGACGAGATCGGCATCACGGTCAACAAGAACGCCATCCCGTTCGACAAGAACCCACCTAACATCGCCTCTGGGATCCGCGTCGGCACGCCGGCCACCACCAGCCGCGGCTTCCGCGAGCCGGAGATGCGCCAAATCGGCGAGATCATCGTCACGGCCATCGTGACCCGCGACGATCCGTCCGAGCAGGCCAAGCTGGCAGCCCTCGTCCACGACACGTGCGCCCGCTTCCCGGTCCCCGGCCTGGCCGAAGACTGACGGCCGACGCGGGGCCGCCGGCGGCGGTCGGTAGACTGCCGGACGGAAGTACGTACCGGCCCCAATCGGCGGCGCTTTTGGGGGGTAAGCGTTTCCGTAAGTCGGCTGCTACACTCACGGCGCCCTGCCAGGGAGACGAATGAACGATCTCGGGAAGGCGTCCGCGTACGTTGCCCTCTTCTCCGAAATCGCGTTCGTACTGCTAGTCGCAGTGCTGGCCGGGGTGCTCGGTGGGTACTGGCTGGACCAGCGCCTGGGCACCGTCCCGATCTTCGCGCTCGTTGGGTTTGCATTCGGAACCGTCGGCGGCGCTGTCGCCTGCTGGCGGTTCATCGCGAAGTTCCTGGCCCGACTGGACGAAGAAGACAAGAGATGACGCGGCTCTATGGGGGGCCGCCGGCAACGCGGAGCGAGCGTGACTAACGATCCGGGCGCCGCGCCCGTGACGACCGAAGAAGCCGAGGCGACGACCGCACCGGCCGCTGCGCCCAGGAAGCGCGCACGCGGCATCCCCTTCAGGTTTCTGATCCCGGCGATCCTCGTCCTGGACGTGCTCGCCGTCGTGTTCGCGCCGCCCTTCCCCGAAGGCGGGACGCAGGGCCAGGCCTGCGACTTCCCCTCCTGCTTCGTCCAGAGCGCGATCGAGCTGCCGCCCCCGGCGATCGTGTTCGACTTCTCGCCGTCCACGGCGCCCTCCCCGTTGCCGATGATCTACTTCCACCCCAGCATCAGCTCCACGATCCTGACGATGTGGGTCGTGATGGCCTTCATCCTGCTGCTGGCCTTCGCGGCGACTCGCGGCCTGAAGCTGGTTCCTGGCCGGCTGCAGAACGCCGTCGAGTGGGCCTACGAGTTTGGACGGGACTTCGCGGTGGGCATCGGAGGCGAGGGAGCGCGGCGCTACTATCCGATCTTCGCCGCCTTCTTCGTGCTGATCCTGTTCTCCAACTGGAGCGGCCTTGTGCCGCCCATCGGCAAGATCCCGCAGCTCCGGGCGCCCACGAGCGACGTCAACATAACCATCGGCCTCGCGCTCACCTCTTTCGTGCTGTTCCAGGGCGAGGGCTTCCGTCGCCTGGGCGTACGTGGATATCTCGGCAAGTTCTTCCCGATCGGCGAGTTCCGCCACGGCATCGGGGCCGGGCTGCTGGCCATGTACGTCGGGATCATCGAGCTCTTACTGGAGTTCGTGAAGCCGGTGACGCTGGCCATGCGACTCTTCGGCAACATCTACGGCGGCGAGGTCGCCCTGGCCGTCATCTCGGCCCTGACCCTGGCACTGATCCCTATTGCTCTGTACGGGCTCGAAGCGCTTCTGAACTTGATCCAGGCCCTCATCTTCTCCGTCCTGAGCCTGATGTTCATCCTCATCGCCATTGAGGGCCACGAATCCGGGGAGCATCACCCGGCGGCAGCCGGCGAGGCCGCACCAGACCACCATGCGCCCGGTGGCGCCGACCAATCCCAGCCCGTGGCGGCCTGACCGCCAGGAACGCGACTGCCCGGCCGTCGGTCCGGGACAAGGAGGACACCTTCATGCTCGAGCACATCGGAGCCGGACTCGCAGCCCTGGCCGTCATCGGCCCCGGCATCGGCATCGGCATCCTGGGCGGCATGTCCAGCAGCGCCATCGGGCGCAACCCGGATGCGGCCGGCCAGATCCGCGGTCTGGCGATCATCCTGGCCGGCTTCGCCGAAGGCCTCGGCGTGCTGGCCATCGTGGTCGGTCTGCTGACCATCTTCATCAAGTAGAGCCGAGATCACCGAGCGAGTCGAGTGAACCCCCTGGTGACAGCGGCCGCGACAGCGGCCGCGACGGCCGCGGCAGCGGCCGCGACGGCCGCGGCTTCGACGACGACGGCGTCCGAGGCGCCGGGGCTGTCCATCAACTTCTTCTGGGTGATCGTTGCGGCGCTCAACTTCATCGTGTTCCTGGCCCTGATCTGGCGGTTCGGGTTCGATCCCATCGCCAACATCCTGGCCCAGCGCAAGGCCCGCATCGACCAGGGCCTGGCGGATGCCGAGCAGGCTCGCAAGGATCGCGATGCCGGCGTGGCGGCGCGTGAACAGGCGATCCTGGAGGCGCGCCGCGAGGCCAACGCCCTGATCGCCGCGGCCCAGAAGTCCGCTGAAGTTCTCCGGGTTGCGGACATCGCCGCGACCCGCAAGGACCTGGACAGCATGCGGGAACGGGCCAGGGCCGATATCCAGGCCGAACGGGACCGCGCCCTCGCAGATCTCCGGGCCCAGGTTGCGGACCTCGCGCTGCTCGCGGCCGGCAGGGTCGTGGGCGAGACGATGACCGACGCCCGGCAGCGCCGCCTCGTCGAGGAGTTCCTCGCCGATCGCGCCGTTAACGGCGAGGGACGGACCAACTGATGCTGCATTCCGCCGCGGCCCGCCGGTACGCCCAGGCTCTGTTCGAGCTGGCCACGCGCGACGACAGGGTCGACGCCTGGCGAGCCGATATCGGCCTCGCGTGCGGGCTGGCGCAGGACGAGCTTGCCGTCCGGTCGATCGACAGCCCGGCGGTGCCGTTCCGAGAGCGCCGCAGAGTCGTGGAGCAGATCCTTCGAGCCCGCGTCTCCGGGCGGGTGCTCAACCTGGCCCTGCTCCTGGCCGAAAGGGGCCGCTTCTCGATCCTGCCGGCGGTGAGCGACGAGTACGATGACCTGGTCCGCCAGTCGCGCGGCATCGTCGGCGTGACCGTGACTTCTCCCTCGCCGCTTTCCGAGCGGGAGATCGAGATGCTCAAGGGGCGAATCGAGAAACTGGCCGGGGCGCGGGTCGAGATCGCCACTGAAATCAATCCGGCGCTCATCGGTGGACTTTGCGTCATGATCGGCGACCTCCAGATCGACGCCAGTGTTGCGAACCGCCTGGCGCGGCTTCGCTGGCAGCTGGTCCAGGGAATGAGCTAGAGTCGGGCGCCGCCTCGGCGGCGGACCCGCGGGCCGAACGGAGAAGGCATGGCCATCAGATCGGACGAGATCGTCAGGATCATCAAGGACACGATCGAGGGCTTCGATCAGGGTGCCGAGTCGCGCAGCGTCGGCACGGTGGTCGAAGTCGGCGACGGCATCGCCCAGATCTATGGTCTCTCGGGCGCCCTTTCGTCCGAGCTGCTGGAGTTTCCGGGCGCCGTCATGGGCATGGCCCTCAACCTCGAAGAGGAGACCGTCGGCGCCGTGATCCTGGGCGACGCGACCGAGATCAAGGAAGGCGACACCGTCAAGACGACCGGTCGCGTGGTCGAGGTCCCGGTCGGTCCGGCGCTCGTCGGCCGCGTGGTCGACCCGCTCGGTCGGCCGCTGGACGACAAGGGCCCAATCGCCGCCACCCGGACCCGCCCCGTCGAACGCATCGCCCCCGGCGTCGTCACCCGCCAGGCGGTCGACACGCCGGTCCAGACCGGCATCAAGGCCATCGACGCCCTCATCCCGATCGGGCGCGGGCAGCGCGAGCTGATCATCGGCGACCGCCAGACCGGCAAGACCGCCCTCGCCATCGACACGATCATCAACCAGAAGGGCAAGGGCCTGGTCTGCATCTACGTGGCCATCGGCCAGAAGCTCTCGACCGTCGCCAAGACCGTGGCCGTCCTGGAGCAGCACGGAGCCATGGCGCACACCGTCGTCGTCTGCGCCGGCGCCGAGTTCTCCGCCGCGCTCCAGTACCTCGCTCCCTACGCTGGCTGCGCGATGGGCGAGGAGGTCATGGAGGTCGGCGTCGAGATCGACGGCAGGCTCGTCAAGGACGCCCTGTGCGTGTACGACGACCTCTCCAAGCACGCCTGGGCCTACCGCGAGATGTCCCTGCTGCTGCGCCGCCCGCCCGGCCGCGAGGCCTATCCGGGCGACGTCTTCTACCTCCACAGCCGTCTCCTCGAGCGCGCCGCGCGCATGAGCGCCGAGAACGGCGGCGGTTCCCTGACCGCCTTGCCGCTCATCGAAACCCAGGCCGGCGACATCTCGACCTACATTCCCACCAACGTCATCTCGATCACCGACGGCCAGATCTTCCTCGAGACGGACCTCTTCAACGCCGGTCAGCGGCCTGCGCTCAACATCGGCATCTCCGTCTCGCGGGTCGGCTCCGCGGCCCAGACCAAGGCCATGAAGAAGGTCGCGGCCCCGCTCAAGCTGGACCTGGCCCAGTACCGCTCCCTCGCCGCCTTCGCCCAGTTTGCGTCGGACCTGGACAAGGCCACGCGCGACCAGCTGACCCGCGGCGAGAAGCTGTCGGAGGTCATCAAGCAGCCCCAGTACCAGCCGGTCCCCGTGGAGAAGCAGGTCGCGATCCTGTACATCGCCACGAAGGGCCTCCTGGACGACGTGCCCACCCCCCGCGTCAAGGACTTCGAGCAGCAGTTCTACCGCTTCCTCGAGACCGAGCACGGCGCGCTCATGACCAAGCTCGGCGACACGAAGGTCCTCGACGACCCTGCCGCCGCCGAGCTGGAATCCGCGGCCAACGATTTCCGCAAGTCGTTCCTCGCGTAGGGCGAGGGCGGCGCAATCACAGCCACATCACGGAACCTGGTAGGGCAGCGTGCCAAGCCAACGAGACATCCGAAGACGCATCACGGCGTCGAGGAACATCAGGCAGATAACCCGGGCAATGCAGTTCGTCGCGGCGTCCAAGTTGCGCCGCGCCCAGGAGTCGACCCTGGCTTCGCGACCCTACTCCGACCTGCTCGACGAAATCCTGGCGGATCTCGCCGCAGTCCTCGCTGGCGACGAGCACCCGCTGCTCAGCCGCCGCGATGAAGGCAAGCGGCTCATCGTCCTGGTCACCAGTGATCGCGGCCTGGCCGGCGCCCTCAACACCAACGCCGTCCGCTTCGTCTCCAGGGAGATCGTCGAACACCCGGGCGAGCTCGAGCTCGTCAGCGTGGGCCGCAAAGGCCGCGACGCGATGCGCAGGGCTCGCGTCCCGATCGTCGCCCACTTCTCAGGGTTCGGCGACCGCCCCAGGTTCGAGGACATACTGCCGCTTGCGCGTCTCATCTCGGATGAGTACGAGGCCGGCACGTACAACCAGGTCGACATCGTTTTCACCCGTTTCGTCTCGACCCTGGTCCAGCGGCCGGACATGGTCCAGCTGCTGCCGATCAGGCCGACCAGCGACACGCGAGGCATCCCCGGCGCGCAGTTCATCTTCGAGCCGGCTCCGGACCTGGTCCTCGACGAGCTGCTGCCCCGCTATGTCGGCACGCGGCTCTTCCAGACGGCGCTGGAAAGCAGCGCCAGCTTCTTCTCCAGTCAGATGGTCGCGATGAAGAACGCAACCGACAACGCGGACGAGCTCATCGACGACCTGACCCTCAGTTACAACAAGGCCCGCCAGGCCAACATCACCAGAGAGCTCATCGAAATCGCTTCTGGCGCGAGAGCGCGCTAGCCAGCCAGGCGACGACACCAGGAGGCACCGACACGATCATGGCGACCGCCGCCAAGACCGCGACCGGCCGGGTCATCCAGATCACCGGCCCCGTCGTCGACATCGAGTTTCCCGCCGGCCAGTTGCCGGGGATCTACAACGCCGTCGAGGTCATACGCGGCGACGGCGTGAAGATCGTCTGCGAGGTCCAGCAGCACCTGGGCAACAACTGGGTCCGTTGCGTGGCCATGACCACGACGGACGGCCTTGCCCGCGGCGTCGACGTCATCGACACCGGCGGCCCGATCTCCGTTCCGGTCGGCGAGGTGACCCTCGGCCGCGTTTTCAACGTCCTGGGAGAGGCGATCGACGAGAAGGGCCCGGTGGCGGTCACCGAGCGCCTGCCGATCCATCGCCCCGCTCCGTCCTTCGACCAGCAGACGACCGAGACGGAGATCTTCGAGACCGGCATCAAGGTCATCGACCTGGTCTGCCCCTTCGCCAAGGGCGGCAAGATCGGCGTCTTCGGGGGCGCCGGCGTGGGTAAGACGGTCATCATCCAGGAGCTGATCCGCAACGTCGCCCAGGAGCACGCCGGCTATTCGGTCTTCAGCGGAGTGGGCGAGCGGTCGCGCGAGGGCAACGACCTAATCCACGAGATGACCGAGTCGGGCGTCATCGCCAAGACGGCCTTCGTCTTCGGCCAGATGAACGAGCCGCCGGGCGCCCGCCTCCGGGTCGGCCTGACCGGCCTGACGATCGCCGAGTACTTCCGCGACGTTGAAGGCCGGGACGTCCTCCTCTTCATCGACAACATCTTCCGCTTCACGCAGGCCGGCTCCGAAGTCTCGGCCCTGCTCGGTCGAATGCCTTCGGCGGTGGGATACCAGCCCAACCTGGCGACCGAGATGGCGGCCCTGCAGGAGCGCATCACCTCCACCAAGAAGGGCTCGATCACGTCGCTGCAGGCGGTCTTCGTCCCTGCGGACGACTACACCGACCCGGCCCCGGTGACGACCTTCGGCCACCTCGATTCGACCATTCGACTGGAGCGCGCGATCACCGAGCTGGGCATCTACCCGGCGGTCGATCCGCTGACCTCCACCTCGCGAGTCCTCGACCCGAACATCGTGGGCCAGGAACACTACGACACCGCGCGCGAGGTCCAGCGGGTGTTGCAGCGCTACCGCGACCTGCAGGACATCATCTCGATCCTGGGCATCGACGAGCTGTCCGAGGCGGACAAGTCCACCGTCGCCCGGGCCCGGCGGCTTCAGATCTTCAACAGCCAGCCGTTCCACGTAGCCGAAGTCTTCACCGGCCGGCCCGGGGCGTACGTGGCGATCCGCGACACGGTCGCCTCTTTCAAGGAGATTCTCGAGGGCAAGGTCGACGACCTGCCCGAGCAGGCATTCTTCCTGGCCGGTACTCTGGACGACGTGCGTGCCAACGCGGCCAAGCTGGCGAAGTGACCGTAAACGCGTCGCTTGGCTGGCCCAGCCGTCGCTTCGCGCAAAATCGCTTCGCGATTAGAGCGCTGCGCGAACGGCTACGCCGGCCGTCGCCCGCGGTCGATCCTGTCACAGGACAAGGCCGGGGTCGACGCCACGTACCGGCCGGGACGAAGTGAAGGAATGAGATAGATGCCGCTGCATCTGGAAATCGTCACTCCGGAGAAGAGAGCCTTCGTTGGCGACGTGGACGAGGTCATCGTCCCCGGCAGCGAGGGCGAGCTCGGCATCCTGCCGCACCATGCCCCGTTGATCTCGACGCTCGGCCAGGGTGTACTGCGCCTCAAGAGCGGCGGGCAGGAGCAGGAGTTCGCGATCTTCGGCGGCTTCCTGCAGGTCCGGCCGGATCGAGTCGTCGTCCTGGCCGAGACCGCCGACATGGCCTCCGAAATCGATCTCGAACGCGCCGAGCGCGCCCGCCGCGAGGCAGAGCGGGTCATCGAGGGCGGCTTCGTGGAGCCGGCCGATCTTGCGGCCGCGCGTGCCGCCCTCCAGCGCGCGCTCATCCGAATCCGCCTCGCCGAGCGTGGGGCGCGCAGACCCCGAGGACCGCACGAGGCGGCGCGCCGACACCCGGAGGCGCATCGCGAGGGGCCACCGGGCGGCGAGTAGTCGATGGCTGACGCTCGCCCGTTCCACTGGGAATTCAAGCCCGAGAACGTAGACCGCGAGGTCTTCCGGATCGAGGGCGGCCGCCGCCTGGAAGGCTCGGTCCGAATCAGCGGCGCCAAGAATGCCGCGCTCAAGCTGATGGCCGCCGCCACCCTGACCGGCGAGCGCTGCCGCTTCTCGAACGTCCCCGAGATCGAGGACGTGCGCGTTCTGGCCGAGGTCCTGCGCGACATCGGCGTGACCGTGGATCATCCCGAGCCCAACGTCTACGAAGTCGCCAGCGGCGACGCCGAGTGGCTGTTCGTGCCCCTCGAGGCGGCGGCCAAGATGCGGGCCAGCTTCATCCTGCTGGGGCCGCTGCTCACGCGTTTCGGGCGGGTCATCATCAGCAACCCGGGCGGCGACCGGATCGGCCGCCGGCCCGTGAACCTGCACGTCGACGCGATGCGGGCCCTGGGCGCAGATATCGAGTACCGCAACGGTTACTACTTCGCCAAGGCCCCGGGCCGGCTACGCGGCGGCCGGGTGACCTTCCCGCAGATCACGGTCATGGGCACCGAGAACGCCATGCTGGCCGCGACTCTGGCGGTGGGTCACACGATCATCGAGCCGGCGGCCCAGGAGCCCGAGATCGACGACCTGATCGCCTTCCTGCAGGAGATGGGCGCGGAGGTCGAGCGGACCGCGCCCAACCGCATCGAGATCGAGGGCCAACGCCGGCTGCGAGGCGCCCACCACGCCGTCGTCGCCGATCGGATCGAGGCCGGCACGTTCGTCGTCGCGGCGGCCGTCACTCGCGGTCGGATCACCGTCCAGGATGCCCCTTGCGGCCACCTCGACGCGCTCCTGGGGATCATGTCGGACGTCGGCGTGTCGGTCAGCTCCGGCGTGAACACCATCGAGGTGGACGCCACCGACACGGATGCGCGCCCGCTGAGGGGCCGCGACATCGAGACCGAGCCGTATCCGGGCCTGGCCACCGACCTGCAGCCGCCCACGTGCGTGCTCCTCACCCAGGCGGAAGGCGACAGCCACGTCAACGAGACCGTTTTCGAGGATCGGCTAGAGTGGCTGGGCGAGCTGCGGCGGATGGGCGCTCGCATCGACATCGCGGACCAGCATCACGCCACCATCCACGGCCCCACCCCGCTCCACGGGGCGGATGTCGAGATCGGTGATCTCCGAGCCGGCGCGTCCCTTATCCTGGCGGCTCTGGCCGCCGAGGGTGTGACCACGATACGCGGCGCGCACCACGTACACCGCGGCTATGAGAAGATCGACAGGAAATTCCTGGAGCTCGGCGCCAGGATCGAACGGCTTGCGGAAGGGACATAGCGCAACGGCATGAAGATCGGTATCGACCTGGGCACCGCCAACGTGATGGTCTACGTCAAGGGCAAGGGCATCGTGATGCAGGAGCCCTCCGTGGTGGCCGTCGACGACAACAACGTGATCGTCGCCGTCGGCGAGGAAGCCCGCGAGATGATCGGCCGCACCCCCGCCAACATCCAGGCCATCCGGCCGATGCGGGCAGGGGTCATCGCGGACTACGTCATCACCGAGGCGCTGCTGCGCCACTTCATCCAGAAGGTCCAGCTGGGCCGGCGGGTGGGGTGGGGCAAGCCCGAAGTCATGATCAGCGTGCCGGCCGGCGTCACCAGCGTCGAGAAGCGCGCCGTCCGCGACGCGGCCCTCAAGGCGGGCGCCGGAGAGGCGTACCTGATCGAGGAGCCGATGGCCGCCGCGATCGGCGCGGCCGTGCCGATCAGCGGGCCCTCGGGGGCGATGATCATCGACATCGGCGGCGGCACCAGCGAGATCGCGGTGCTCTCGCTCGGTGCCATCGTGGTCTCGACGAGCCTTCGGGTCGGCGGCAACAAGGTCGACGAGGCCATCGCCAGCTACGTTCGCAAGAAGTACAACCTGATGATCGGCGACCGAACCGCCGAGGAAGTCAAGATCGCGATCGGGACGGCGCTCCCGCTCGAGCGCGAGCTGACGATGGACGTCCGCGGCCGCGACTTGATTGCCGGCCTGCCGCGCACCATCCCGATGACCAGCTCGGAGGTCATGGAGGCGATGGAGCCGCCGCTCCAGCAGATCATCGGTGCGGTGCGCCTGGTCCTGGAGCAGACCCCGCCCGAGCTCTCGAGCGACATCATCGACAAGGGCATGGTGATGACCGGCGGCGGATCGCTGCTGCGGAACATCGACAAGCTGCTGACCCAGGTCACGGGCGTGCCCTGTCACGTTGCCGACGATGCCATGAACTGCGTCGCCCGCGGCACCGGCCTCGCCCTCGAGCACTTCGACTTCTACAAGAAATACCTCGGCCCGCAGATGTGATGGCGGTCCCGCCTGCATCCGAGGCCGGCGGCGCCCCCCGCGCGTTCATCGACCTGCACTGTCACACGAGCGCGAGCTTCGATTCCCTGGCCAATCCCGCGGCCGTGGCGCGCGCCGCGGCCTCGCGCGGCCTGACGCACCTGGCCGTCACGGACCACGACCGGATCGACGCCGCGCTCCGCCTCCGCGATGCCGCCCCGCCCGGGCTGACGATCATCGTCGGCGAGGAGGTCAAGACCGCCGACGGAGACCTGATCGCCGTCTTCCTGCGCCAGGCGGTGCCGCCAGGCCTCTCGGCCGTCGAGACGATCGCCGCGATCCGGGAGCAGGGCGGCCTGGTGGGCGTCCCGCACCCGTTCGACGGCCTGCGCGGGTTCGGGCGCAAGAGCGGCGCCCGGCTCGAGTCGATCGCTCACCTGGTCGACTGGGTGGAGGCCTACAACGCCCGGGTGATCGGCGGCTCGGCCAACGAGAAAGCGGCCCTCTTCGCCCGCGAGCACAACCTGCCCGGCGTCGGTGCCTCCGATTCGCACACCGTCCTGGAGGTGGGTGTTACGTACAACATCGTGGCCGGCGACCCTGGAACTCCGGAGGCGCTTCTGGCGTCCCTGGCCTGTGTGGACTTCCAGCCGGGACGCGCCAGCTTCTACGCGCGCGCCTGGACGCCCGTTGCCAAGATGATCCAATCCATGAAGGGGAACGGCCGCCGCCGGGCCCAGGGGACGATGGGAGAAGACCGGTGACCGACCCGACAGACCATCACCGTCACCCGATCGGCGAGCCGCTCGAGCAGGAAGCGGACGCCCTGATCCATCCGGAGGCGCAGGTCGAGGTCCCGCCGGCCGAGCAGATGTCGCTGGTCCGCCGGCTGCGCCAGCCCCGAACCCTCCTCTCGATCCTGGTCCCGCTGGCGATCCTCGTCGTCGCCGTCGCGGCCAACGGGAAGGACATGCAGTCCGTGCCCGGCGAGATCGCCAGCGCGAACCTGCTCTTCCTCCTGCTCGCCTTCCTGAGCTACTACACGGGCTTCCCGCTCCGCGGCTGGCGCTGGACGAAGCTGCTCAAGGGCGCGGGCTACAAGGTCAGGATCCGCGACGGCACGGAGATCCTCTTCCTCTCGTGGCTGGTCAACTGCGTCGTGCCGGCCAAGCTCGGGGACCTGTACCGGGCCTACCTGCTCAAGCTCAACAGCCCGGTTTCGGCGACCAAGACACTGGGCACGGTCTTCATGGAGCGGATCCTGGACCTCATCGCTATCGCGGCCCTGGGCGTCGCAGCCGGGTACATCAGGTTCCGCGGCAGCCTCAACGAGCTGCCCCAGACCGTCCAGGTCATCTTCGCCATGGGCGTGATCGTCGTCGTGCTCTTGATCGTGGCCATGGTGGCGATGCGCAACTTCGGCCGCAGGATCATCGGGATACTGCCGCTGCCTCATCGCGCCGTCGAGTTCTACGATCGCTTCGAGGAGGGGGTCTTCGGCTCGGTCGGGTTGCGCGGCCTGCCATTCCTCGGCCTGCTGACCGCTCTGATCTGGGCGACCGAGGCCTTCCGGCTCTACCTGGTCGTCCGAGCACTCGGCTTCAGCGACGTCGACCTGGGCTTCTCCGGCGCCATGTTCGTCGCCCTCATCGGCTCGCTGCTCACGGCGGTGCCGTTCACCCCTGCCGGGCTCGGCCTGGTCGAGCTCGGCATGGGTGGCGTGCTGACCAAAGTGTTCAACGCGAGTGCACCGCACGCCGCCGCGATCATCCTCGTGGACCGTGCGATCAGCGTCTTCTCGATCGTCGTCCTGGGCACGATCGCATACGTGATCTCCTCCAAGCCGCGTGGCGGCGGCATGAAGGTCGAGGAGATCGCGCCTCCGCGTGCACCGGGCCGGCCGTCGGCCTGACTCCTCGGCGGGCGTTCCGGCGGTTCTGATGGCGTCCTGACGGCGGCCGAACGCCGGCTCCTGCCCGAATCCGCCCCATCCGACCTTACAGCCACCTTGCGGTACAAACCGACGGGCGTACACGTTCGGTACCAAAAGGTCATTCACGCTTTGGCTGACCGCTCCGATAGTTTCAGTATCCGGGCAGACTGCCCGACCTTCGGAGCCCACTCGCGCATGGCCGTACAGAACGGACGAGGCTTCAACGAGTGGCTGCGGGCCCAGCTCAAAGCGAAGAAGATGTCGCAACGTCAGCTGGCTCAGCAGTCGGGCGTGGATCATTCGACCATCTCCCGGCTGATCCGCGGCGACCGGATGCCGTCCCTGGGGACGGCGACGAAGCTGGCGCGCGGGCTGCGCGAGATCCGCGACGACGCCGAGGCGCCGCTGTACCTGGGCGTCGTGACCGGTGGGACCATCAATCCGACGGCTCGCGTCGAATACTCCCTCCGCGCCGACGACGTGCTGACGGAGCCGCAGGTCCGCCAGGTCATGGAGTACTACCTCGCGGTGCGGATGCGCCGCTTCGGCCGCGGCTACGCAGGCATGCGGACCGACGAGCGCTCCATGGAGCCGCGCAGGCTCCTGGACGACCGCCGCGAAGCGCCGATCATGTCCGCCGTCGCCAGCCACGGCGTCCGACCGATGGTCCGGCAGTTGCCGCCCCGGGCACGCCCAGCCCGCGACAGCTAGCCGCCGCCCGACCCCGAGCCGCCGCCCGACCCCCAGCCACCGCGTGCCCGCCCGCGCGTCTTCGCGCCCATTCGTGCCCTACGACGTGCGCCGGTAGACCGTAAGGATCCGACCCGGAGCCGGCTCGAAGCGGTCCACCATGAGAAGGCTCCCTCCGCCGGCCTGCGCCGCGCGCCACTGCTCCTCGGCGGCGCCTCCGCAGCCCTTGTACCAGCCTGAATCACACAGGATCACGACCGTGGCCGCGCGATCCGGCGCCGCCCACGTGACCCCGTCCAGGGTGAGCGGGTAGCTGTATGCGTACGGCCCCTTGAAGTCGGGCAGGCTCACCATGGCGATCGACCCTCCGGCCGCGTCGGTGCGTATCTTGTCGGCAGCCGCCCGCGCCGCCGGCCAGCCCCCGTCGGGGGCCGTGAGGGGCGGCCAGTGGCTGACGCATAAGACCGTGAGCCCCACAAGGCCCAGCAGAGCCAGCGACCGGCCGATCCAGGCTCTCCCCGCGATGACGGTTCTCCAGAGCCCGCCGACCACCAGTGCGGCGGCGAGCAGGACCAACACGTCCGCGACGCAGTGGTACTGCTCCTGGTTCACGTTCTCCACCTGGGAGATCTGCTTGAGGCCAAGGCTCAGCGCGAGCGCGATGAACAGGAGGGACCCGCCCACGAGCCGTAGACCGTCGCGCTCGAAGTCAACGCCGGGGGCCGTGTCTCCGGCGCCCCTGCCCTGGAACGTGCGGCCCACCCGCCAGACCAGTCCCGAGACCACGGCAAGGAAGACGACGAACGCAAGGACCGCTCCCGATTGGAGGTTGTCCAGCGGCCAATGCATGAGCGGCCAGACGACGATGCGCATGCTTCCGAAGAAGACCTGGATCAACGGACCGGCGGCCGGCGGGGCCGGCTGGTCGAAGGCGAGCATCGCCCGGGTCTCGGCGAAGTCATGGCCGAGTTCGTAGACGATGAGGGGAAGCCAGGTCAACACGAAGAGGCCTGCGCCGGCGAGCCCCCACTTGAGCAGGCGGCGCCTCTCCCCCGACGGACCTCGTCGCAGCGCAAGCGCGAACACCGCGGCCATCGGGAACACCAGCACCAGGCCCGTAAGGTGCGATTGTGCCGCCAGAGCGGTGCCCGCTGCGGCGACTACCCACCAGCGGGGCTGCCGCGTCCGCCATGCCTGCCAGGCGCCCAGGCAGGCCAGCGCGGTGCCGGTCTCCACGAGAACGGGGTTCCACACGAACGTGGAGTAGTCGATCAGGCTTGGCGAGACGGCGGCCAGAAGCGCGGCGGCGAGCCCGGCGGGCCTACCGCCGATGGATCGGGCGGTCCACCAGGCCATCGGCACTACGGCGATCCCGAAAAGCGCGATGACGAAGACCACGACGGTTGGATTGCCATTGCCCAGCCAGACCGCCGGCATCATCAGGTCGTAGAAGAGTGCCCCGTGGTGGAACGTGCCGCCGGTGCTGAAGGCGGGCGAGCCGTAGGCAGGCAGCTGGCGCGTGACCACTGCGTTCCAGATGGCGCCGGTCTCGACGCCCTGGTCGGTGTCCCAGATGCCCCGGGCCGGCAGATTCACGAGCCTGTCCGCGACGGCGAGCAGGAAGATCGCGGCCAGGCTCGCGGCCTCGCCGGCGTTCGATCGGAGGCGGGCCCCGATGCGACGGGCCGGCGCGGCAACGGCTCTCGACTGCTCGGAGTGGCCCGGCTGGTCGCGTCGCGCGGTGTCGCCTATGCCCGGTGGCGCGTCTGCTGGCACCAAGTCTCCCTCATGGCGAGCGACGGTAGACGGTCACGATCCTGTCCGGGGCAGCCGCGAATCGGTCCACTTGCGTCAGCCCGCCAGGCTGCGTGGCGAGCCATGCCCCTTCAGCCTCGCCGCTGCAGCCCTTGAGCCAGAACGTGTCGCACAGAACCGCAACGACATTGGCCCGGTCAACTGCGACAAGGATAGTGCCGTCGCGCTGGAGCGGATAGGCATACGCGTCGCCGCCCTTTTCCTCGAAGAGCGGGACGAGGGCCACCGGGGCGCCGGCGGCGATGCGCTCGATCCTCGTGGCCGCAGCCTGGGCCGCGGGCCAGCCCCCGTCGGGCGAGGTGAGCGGCGGCCAGTGGCCGACGTTCCAGGCAACCAGGCCGGCCACTGCCGCGACGGCGGCTACGCGTCCCACCTGCCTCGCGCAACCACCGCCGGCCGCCCGCCAGATGCCCGCCAGGGCCAGGCCCGCGGCCACGAAGACGAGCGGGTCGGCGACGACGTGGTACTGCTCCGTGGGCAGCTCCTGGACCTCCGAGACGGCCTTGAGGCCCAGGCCGAGGGCCACGACGATGAGCAACAGCATTCCCCCGACGAAACGCAGACCCTCGTGCTCGGCCGCGCGCCCGGCCGCGGCGGGTTCCCGGGCGGCGGGCTCAGCGGCGGCGGTTGCGCTCGCAGGCGTGCCCGTCGATGCCTCCGCGTCCGGTGCCGGCGACCCGGTCCTGGCCACTCGCCAGGCCAGCGTCAGCGCCAGCGTGACGGCGACCGCCAGAGACGGCAGGAAGGACGGCTTCAGGTCCACGAGCGGCCAGCGGATGAGCGGCCAGGCGAGGATCCGGATCGCGCTGAAGAGGAGCCGCGTCAACGGGTCGCGTGCCGGGGTGGAATCCGGGCCGGTGAAGTAGCCGATCATGCCCCGTGTCTCGGGGAAGTCGTGGCTCAACTCGTGGGCGATGACCGGCAGGTACGAGAGTGCGACCAGGGCCACGGCGGCCGCTCCCCAGGCAGCGACGCGACGGCGGCGGCCGGCCGGTGCCCGCCGCAGAGCGGCCAGGAAGGCGGCCGCCATCGGAACGACGATCACGCCGGCGGCAACGTGCGACTGCATCGCCACGGCGCTCCCTGCGGCCGCCACGAGCCACCACTGCGGCCGACCGGTGCGCCACCCCTCCCAGGCCCCCAGGAACGCCACGGCCGCCGCTGGCTCGACCAGAGTGGGGTTCCAGATGAATGTGGCGTAGCCGATCAGGCTGGCCGATACCGCGGCCAGGCACGCCGCGATCAGGCCCGCCGCCGGTCCGCCGATCGAGCGGGCAATCCACCACACGATCGGCACCACCAGCAGGCTCAGGAGCGCGATCTCCGCCACGACGAACGTCGGGTCGCCGTTGCCCAGCCATGCCGCCGGCAACAGCAGGTCGTAGTAGAGGGCGCCGTGGTGGAAGCTGCCGCCGACGCTGATCGCCAGAGGCCCGAAGGTGGGCAAGCCGCCGCCGGTGATCGCGTTCCGCATGGCCAGCATCTCGGTGCCCTGGTCGGAGTCCCAGCCACCTCGTGCCGGCAGATCTGCGAATCGAGTTGCGGCCGCAACGGCGAGGATGCCGGCCAGGCAGGCGAGCTCGCGCGCGGGCACTCCCAGCCGAGCGCTCGCGCCGGCGACGAAGCGCGCGAACACGGACCTCAGGCCCACGAGCCCGCTCATGCCCCCGCCCGACTCTCCGCTCGCGCCGGTGTCTCTGCCGCGAGCCCGGCCGGCGGCGTGGCCCCGGGCTCGGTTCTCGCCTCGGGTCGGGGCCCGGGGGTGAGCGGTCGACCGGCGACGAGATCGCCGACCCGGGCCATGTTGACCGCGTCGAAGCCGTCCTCCATGCCGGGGGTCTCCAGGTAGAAGGTCACGTGGTCTAGGACCGGATGCCGTAGCAGGTGGGCCATCCCCACCGGCCCGATCCGACCCTCGCCCAGGTGGGCGTGGCGGTCGTGTCTCGATCCGAGCCCGGACGAGGTGTCGTTGAAGTGGATCATCGCCAGCCGGTCCAGCCCGAGGAGCCGGTCGAACTCGGCCAGCACCCGATCGACCTGCGCCGGATCGCCGATGTCGTAACCGGCGCCCCAGAGGTGGGCCGTGTCCAGGCAGAAGGCGATGCGCCCGTCCAGGCCTCGCGCGGCGGCCGTCTCGAGCACCGAGGCCAACTGCTCGACGCTGACCCCGATGCCGTCGCCGCCTCCAGACGAGTTCTCGACGACCACGAGCGGCGCGCCCGGGCCGTCCGGGGCGTCGACCAGGGCCCTCGAGAGACCGTCGATCAACCGGGCCACGCCCGCCTCCACGCCGGCGCCGCGATGGGAGCCGGCATGGACGTTGATGAAGCGCGCCCCATAGGCCGGGGCGTGGGCCAGCTCGTGGCGCAGCACGTCGACGGAACGGCCGAAGAGGACCTCGTCGGGACCGGCCAGGTTCACCAGGTAGGCGGCGTGGATGGCCAGCGGCCCGATGTCGAGCTCGGCCAGACGCTGCCGGAAGGCGACAGCCTCGGGCGGGGGCTCGGGTCGCCGCCGCCACGCCGTCGGATTGTCGCTGAATATCTGCAGCGCCGAGGCGCCGATCTCGCTGGCGCGTTCGGCGACCTTGAGCAGGCCGGGTCCCATGGGCAGATGCGGTCCGACCCGGCGCCCGCCGGGCAATTCGATGCGCCGGCTCCTTGCAGCGGCTCGCTCGGCCGTCACGAGACCCTGCCCCTCCGGGCGCGGTGGCGGTCGATGGTCGTCAGCCGGCCTTGTGGCCGTTTCGGCCGGGCGTGTACTCGCCGGCGATCACCGGCTCGATCAGCCCGTAGTCGCCCCCATCGCGCTTGTACAGGACGCACAGTCGCTCCGTCTCGGCGTTGACGAAGATGAAGAAGACGTGGCCGAGCTCCTCCATCCGCGCGACGGCGTCCTCCTCGAACATGGGCTCGATGGCGAAGCGCTTGGTCTTGACGATGCGCGAGCGGCGCGCCTTCTCTTCGGGTGTCTCGGTCGCTGTGGCCGCGGCCTTGCCGGAGGGGACCGCCCCGCCCTCTTCGACGATGCGCTTGCTCTTGCCCGCGTACGCCCGGGCCTTGCCCTTGGGCTTCTCGCGGAAGTCGACCGCCTGGCGTTCGATGCGGTCGATCACGGTGTCGAGGCTGGCCTGGTAGGTTGGCCCTGCGGCATGGCTGCGCAGGGGCTGGCCGTCGACGACGAGCATCACCTCCACGATCTGCGAATCCGTGCCGCTGCGATGCTGCTCTGTCGAGAGCTCGACCACGGCTTCCGTTCGATCGTCCAGGAAGCGCTCCAGCCGGCGCATCTTGCGCTCGGCATACTGCCTCACGGAATCCGGGACGTCGATGTTCTTGCCCTTGACGATCGTCCTCACGGCCTACCTCCGCAAAGCGAGTGGCGCGTCCCGCCGACCTTCGGCCGACACAGGCGCGTCTCGAACAGCCGCTGCCACACGGCCAGTATAGGAGCCGGTCCCGGCTCTCGGCCTCCGCCGTTCCCAGTAGCTCAGCGCTCCCGAGCCACCGTCAGAGCCGAAACCGCGATGGCTCCGGCTTCGTACAGCGCCTCGGCGCAGGCGACCAGCGTCGAGCCGGTCGTGACCACGTCGTCGATGAGAATCGGCCACCTGCCTTCCAGCGCCGCACCCGTTCCGGCGCGCAGGGCGAAGGCCCCGCTGACGTTGGTGCGCCGGGCTCTGCGCCCCAGCTCGAATTGGGGAGTGGTGTGGCGCGTTCGCTCGAGCGACGCCTGCCACGGGACGTGGAGGCGGCCCGAGACGCCGGAGGCGAGCAGGAACGCCTGGTCGTAGCCGCGCCGCCTGGCCCGCTCGGCGTGCACCGGCACGGGGACCAGCAGCTCGCCGCCGACCCCCGCCGCCTCCCAGCGAGCCGCCATCGCATCCGCCAGCGGCGCGGCGAGCCGCCGCTCCCCCGAGTACTTGAGCCGGTGCAGCGCCACTCGGACCACACCCGAGAAGGACGCGCACCACTCCAGCTGCACCAGCGGCACCGGCATCGCCGCGGGCAGGCCCAGCGGAACGCCCGGCGGCAGCGCCAGCCGACCATCCAGAGCGCGCCGGCATCTCGGGCACAGCACGGTTCCCTCGGCCGCACAGCCGGCGCAACTCGCCGGCAGCGCCAGATCGAGCAGCGCTCCGCCCAGGCGAGCCGCCCGTGCCACGCCGCCGATCGCGTTCGTTGCCGCCGTCTGTGCCGCCATGCCGGAAAGCTAGCTCGAGCCGCTCACCCGCCACGTACCTCGCGCTTATCTGGCGGGTAGCCGCTGTAGCCACTGCCGCGGCCGCCTCTGCAGCCCCCGCCGCCTCGGCCGCCACGGCCGCCACGGTCCCTATCGCGGCTCTATCGCTATCTCGTCGCCGACGGCAGTGCCCGATTGATCGATCGTGCCGGGCGGCAACTCCAGGACCCCTTTGGCGCCGCCGACTCGCCACACCACCCCGCGCCAGGGCGGCACGGCCCGACGCAACGACAGGACCCGGCGCGGGCCACTGCGCCCGTCTGCGGGCGGCGCAACGAAGACCACATCGATCGCGAAACGCATGAACAGCATGTGGATGCCGTTCTCGCCCGGAAGCCACAGTCCGTCTCCTCGCGGAAGCGACGAGCGACCCATGAGGCCCATGAACTTGGCCCAGAAGGACGAACCGTCCTCGAGTCGCTCGGCCAGCACGGTCCCCCGGCTGGTGTTGCGGGCCACCAGAAGCGGCCGGGTCATTTGCCCAATGGAACGCCGCCGCCGGAGAAGGTCTTCACCAGCGAGATGATGGCCGGGCCAAGGATGACGACGAACAGCGACGGGAAGATGCAGCCGACGAGCGGGAAGAGCATCTTGATCGGCGCCTTGGCGGCCAACTCTTCGGCTCGCTGGCGGCGCTCGATGCGGAGCTGCTCGGACTGGACCTGAAGCACCTTGGAGATCGAGACGCCCAGCGTTTCGGCCTGGATGATCGCGCCGATGAAGTTGGAGAGCGGCTGGACGTTGGTCCGCGGAATCATGTCGCGCAGAGCTTCGCGCCGGGCCTTGCCCACGCGCACTTCGGCCAGGGCCCGCCGGAACTCGTCGGTCAGGGGACCGGGCAGCTTCTCCACCACCTTGGCGAGAGCGGCGTCGAAGCCCAGACCGGCTCGAACGGAGATCGTCAGCAGATCCAGCGTGTCCGGGATCATCTTGAGGATGATCTTCTGGCGGCTCTTGATCCTGCGGCCGAGCCAGAACTCGGGCAGCAGGTAGCCGATGAAGAAGCCGATCAGGCCGAAGAGGAACGGCCGGGCCAGGTCGCCCGCCGTGGCGATGCCTCCGCCTGCGACAACGCCCAGCAGCACGAACAGGATGACGGCCGTGCCGATGCCGACCAGCATCTTCACACCCATCCAGTCGGTCAACCGCAGGTCGCCCGGGTTGCCCGCCAGCGCCAGCCGCTTCTCGGCGGTCTCGGTCGAGGAAGCGCTGTTGAGACGCCCGCTGGCACGCGAGAGCCGGGCGATGAGGGGGCGCAGGGTGCGTTCGGCGAACGGCTGCTGCAGCTCGAGCTCTTCCAGGTTGCGAGCCTGGACGTTGCCCAGCTGAGTCAGTCGAGCCTGGACCGGGTCGACCGACCCACCGCTGGCGAGTGCCATGAAGATCAGGAAGAAGCCGAGGCCCACTCCGCCGGCGAGAAGGTAGACGAGCATTTCAGACCTCGATGTTGACGATGCCGCGGATGATCATGAAGCCGATGAACATCATGATCCCGGCGCCGATGAGGACGATCAGGCCGACCGGCAGATCCATGATCCCGGGCGGGTTCATGAACATCGGCTCCATGAACTTGGGCGCGATGACGAACAGGACGCCCACCAGGCCGATCGGCAGGAAGGCGACAACGTAGCCCGACAGCCGCTGCTGGGCGGTGAGGGTCCTGATCTCGCCCTTGATCCTGACTCGCTCGCGAATCGTGAAGGCGATCGAATCGAGGATCTCGGCCAGGTTTCCGCCGACCTGGTGCTGGATCGTGATCGCCGTGGCCATGAGCTCGAGGTCGTCCGAGCGCACCCGGCGGACCATGTTCTCGAGCGCGACGTCGAAGGCCAGGCCGAGGTTGACCTCGCGGACGACGCGGCCGAATTCGACCGTCACGGGGGGCTGGGCCTCGCGCACGACCATCTCGATGGCCTGCAGGAACGAGGAGCCGGCGCGCAGGGCGTTCGCGATCAGGGTGATCGTGTCGGGCAGCTGCTTGTTGAAGGCGTTGAGGCGTGAGGCGCGGCGCCGGCCGAGCCAGAACCGCGGGAACCAGAATCCGATGAGCGCCCCGGCCAGGAGCCCAAGCGGAGATCGCAGCGGCTGCAGGACCAGACCCAGGATGAGGAACACGAACGGGACGCCGAGGACAGCGCCGATCCAGAGCGCGATGAACTCGCCCGGCTTGAGCTTGAGATCGTCGCGGGCGATGTCGCGGGCCAGGTTCGCGCCGAAGTCCCGTTGCTCGACGATCCTGTTCAGGCGGGCCAGGGCCACGCTCTGAGCCAGCACGTCACCGATTCCGACGCCCGGTTGGACGGTCGTGGAAGCGGCTTCGGGCTTGCCGGCTGTGTAGCGCTCGAGTCGGGCGCTGATCCCCGACCCGCGTCCGGACGTCGCCAGACCTATGAAGACGAGCATGACCCCCATGCCGAGGATCAGCGCCACGAGGAATACGACCATATCGGCCTCCCAGCCTCCGTTCCTACGCGAAGCCGAACAAGCCGCGCGGCAGGTGGATGCCCATGACCTCGAACTTCTCGACGAACTTGGGCCGAATGCCGGTCGGGCGGAGGCGACCCTGGATCTTGCCTTCAACGACGCCGGTTTGCTCCCAAATGAAGACGTCCTGCATGACGATGACATCGCCTTCCATGCCCTGGACCTCGGTGATGTTCACGATCCTGCGGGTGCCGTCCTTCAGGCGGGATTGATGGACGATGAGGTCCACGGCGGAGGAGACCTGCTCGCGGATTGCCCGCAAGGGCAGATCGACGCCGGCCATGAGGACCATCGTCTCGAGTCGGGCGAGCATGTCGCGCGGGCTGTTGGCGTGGCCGGTGGACATCGAGCCGTCGTGGCCGGTGTTCATGGCCTGCAGCATGTCGAGCGCCTCGCCGCCTCGGCACTCGCCGACGATGATGCGATCGGGGCGCATTCGGAGGCAGTTCTTGACGAGCTCCCGGATCGGGATCGCGCCCTTGCCTTCGATGTTCGACGGCCGCGACTCGAGGGTCACCACGTGCTCCTGGCGGAGCTGCAGCTCGGCGGCGTCCTCGACGGTGATGATCCGCTCGTCGTTGGGGATGAACGACGAGAGAACGTTCAGGGTCGTCGTCTTGCCCGAACCGGTACCTCCCGACACGAAGATGTTCAGGCGGGCTTCCACGCAGGCCCGCAGGAAGTCGAACATCTCGGGTGTCGAGGTGCCGAAGCGGATCAGGTCGTCCACGGTGAACGGCGACGCCGAGAACTTTCGGACCGTGATCACCGGCCCGATCAGCGATAGCGGCGGGATGATGGCGTTGACGCGGGAACCGTCCGTCAGGCGCGCGTCGACCATCGGGCTCGACTCGTCGATGCGGCGGCCGATCGGGGAGATGATCCGATCGATGATCCGCATCACGTGGTCGTCGTTCTGGAAGACGACGTTGGTCAGCTCCAGGCGGCCGGCGCGCTCGATGTAGACCTGGCGCGGGCCGTTGACCATGATTTCAGTCACCGTCTCGTCGCGGAGGAGCGGCTCCATCGGCCCGAGACCGATGATCTCGTCGGTGATCTGCTCGAGCATCCGAACGCGCTCGGCGCGAGTGAGAGCCAGGCCCTCCTCGTCGATGACCCGGCCGAAGATCTCCTCGATCTGGCGGCGCACCTCGACCTGGTTGGCCAGATCGAGCTTGGGGTCGAGGTCCTGGATGACCCGCGACTGGATGCGGAACTTGACCTCTCGCAGAGACTCCCGAACAGGAGCCTGGCTCAGAAGGCGTTGACCCGTAGGTGCCGCCGGTGCACCGGGAGGTCCGGGAGGCGCGCTCGGTGGCCCGCCCGGCGCGGCCGGCGCCACACCCGGTCGGGCGCTCTCGATTCGCTTCAGAAGGGACATCGCCTACACCCCTTGCTCCCCCGAAGGGTCATCTCCACGCGAAGAGCGACTTGCCTTTTTGGGTCGCCTTGTGATCCTCTTCGCGAGATTCTCGGTTACCTGTCACTGTCGTTGCCAGACGCAGAACGTCCTGGGAGACCTGGGCCTCTCGGTTGCTGAGGACGAACGGTACCCCACGGTTCAGCGCGTAGACGACGGCGCGGCCGTCGCTGACTATGGTGTGGTCGACCTTGCGGCCGATCGAATGCTCCACGTCGGCCACTCTGATGCCAAGCGTCGTGTCGGCCCGGTTCAGGACGAGCCGGATCTTGTCCTCGTAGCCGAGCTTCTCGGCGACCTCGAGGAAGAGCCTGATGTTCTTGATGCTGGTGATCTCCAGCGTGAGGACGGTCAGAACGATATCCGCCAGGTCAAGGATACCCAGGGTGATGTCGTTGAACCACGCTGCGCAATCGAGGACCACGAGCTCATAGCGCTGCCGCAGGGCCTCGACGACGTGCTTCACGCCGGCTGGGGTGATGACGTCGGCCATTTCCGGCGAGGGCGGGGCCAGGATCACGTGTATGCCCGACGAGTGGGTAACCGTATAGGTGTCCACGGCGTCGGCATCGCCGCCGGCCTCCATGTCCGACACCAGCTCGAACATCGACTTGTCCTTGGGGTTGAGGTTCAGCAGGACGGCCACGTCGCCGAACTGGAACGAGGCGTCGACGAGCACGACCTTCTTGTTCAGCTCCGTGGCGGCTACGACGGCCAGGTTCACGGCGATGGTCGTCCGGCCCACGCCGCCCTTGGGGCTGAAGACGGCCACGACGATGCCCAGCTCGCCCGGCTCGGAGCTTCGCGCCGCGGCCGCGACGACGGCTCGTCCGGCCTTCTCCCTCTCGCGGGAGTAGACCTGCCGAACGGATGCCGTGAGCTCATCGCTGCTGAAGGGCTTGACCAGGAACTCCCGGGCACCGGCCAGCATCGAGCGACGCAGGTAATCGGCCTCTCCCTGGACGGACATCATCACCACGGCTGCGCTAGGCACCTGCGCGGAGAGGCGCTCGGTCGCGGCGATGCCGTCCATGTCGGGCATGTTGATGTCCATCAGGATCACGTCGGGCAGGAGCTTCGTCGCCTGGGCGATCGCCTCGGCGCCGGAGGACGCCTTGCCAACCACCTCGATGTCCGGCTCGAAGCCCAGGAGCTTGGCGAGGTGGTCGCGCGTCTCCGGAATGTCGTCGACGATGAGGACCTTGATCCGGTCTGCCATGGAGTTCTGTTACCCCTGAGGTGGCGGAGAGGCCGATCGCTCGGCCTCTCGCTGTTGCCTCCGCCGTGCCACGGCGGGGCGCGTTACCAGGAGATCGCCTTGGCCAGGTCGGCCGGAATGACCGCTCGCGGATCGGGCGGAAGGACGCCGTAGATGGTCACCAGCTGCTTGTAGGTGATTCCAGGAGTGGTGACGGCCGGGGCATCGTTGTCCTTGTCCGAGCGCAGCGCCAGGCCGAGGGTGATGTAGTTCTGTGGGTCGAGCTTCTCTGCGCGCTGGGCCCAGCGAATGATCTCGGCCTCGTCGGGCTGAACTTCGACGACGACGATCATGTGGACGCCGCTGTTGGTGACGGTTTGGGCAGAGGACTTGGGTTCGGGAGTGGGAGTGCCGCCAGTGTTGGCCGCAGGCGGTACGACTTCAGGCGCCGGCAGGAGGGTCGCCAGGATCTTCCGATTCTGGATGACGATCTTCGTGGTCACGGCCTGCCCGCCGGTCAACGTGACCTTCCACTTGGCGCCGGGCACGTCGGTGGTGGCGATGTTGAGCTGATCCACCCAGGTGGACAGGACGATGTCGACATGGTCGCCCGGCACGAGGAGCGCCCCGACGCCGTTCACCTGGTCGACCTCCATGGAAACCGCCAGCTTCCCGGGGGCGACGGCGGAGGCGAGGTCCTGGCCGGCGATGAACGTTCCGGGCTGGAGGAAGGACTGGTCGGCGTACAGCACGCTGCCCTTGGTGATGGTGCCACCGGCAATCTTGCCGATCACCTGGGTCGTGGTGGAGAAGGTTTCGCCGCCCAGCTTGTCGCGGTCGGTAACCGACATGTTCGTGGTCTCGACCATGTCGGCGGTGATCTTGTCGCCGAGGGCGATGTCGACCTTGGCCACGACGACCGGCACCGGCGGCACCGGAGTCGGGCTCGGCGTGCCTTTCGCCTGGCCGCCGGGGCCGCTGCCCCCGGCAAGGGCGATCACCAACACCATCGATCCGACCGCCAGGAACACCCCAACTAGAATTAGGAGTCGATTCGAACGCTTCACAACGTCTCTCCAGAGGGCTTGTGACAGGAGTCACCACAGTAGCCTTGCGGCGCACCTAAACGCGACTATACCAATGGGCTAGGTAGGCTAGGAAGGTTTCTCCGCAATTTGGGCCGCTGTTCCGGAGTTGTTGAGCGTCGCGGGGGCGTTCGAGGGCATGAAAAAGGGCCGCGCCAGAGGCGCGGCCCTTTGCTTGTCGCAGCGGAGCGGCTAGAGCTTGCCGCCGATCGTGCTGAGGATGGTGTCGATCTGGCCGCTCAGGAAGAGCAGAGCGGTGATCGCGAGGATGGCGATGAGCGCGAGGATCAGGGCGTACTCCGCAAGACCCTGGCCCTTGGATCGGAGAAGCATCAATGGCCTCCTGATGAGAACGGCCTCCAATGAGAGGATGGTGGCTATTTTGAGAGTCGGGGATCGGCGGAGCCACTAGCAAGATGGTAATGGGACCCGCCCCGAAGGCACTTATCCGCACCCGAACCGACGCTCTGATCGCCTGTCCCGGCGCCGGGACGCAACGGTTTGTGGACAACTCACCCGGCGTCGACCTAGACCGCCGACGCTATGAGGCTGAGCAGCGTCGACAGCTGGTCGCCGAAGAATAGCAGCGATACGACGCACACCACAATCGCCACGACGAGGATGAGCCCGTACTCGACGAGTCCCTGGCCGGACTGGGGTGAGCGCGCCGCGGAACGTCCCACCGAGCCCAGAGTCACTGAGCGGCCAGCACCAGGACGACCTCACGGCCATCGTCCACGAGCTCGGCAGTGACGCCGATCGTATCGGCCCGCTGCTGGACTTCGCGCCACGTCGAGGCCGGCAGGGCGAGGACCTGCCTTTGATTCTTCGAGCTGCGAGCCGCGGCGGCTCCGGCGCGCTGCTCGTCGATCATGACCTTGAGGGCCTCGGGTATCTCGCGGTCGCCGCCCTTGCCGCGCTTCTCACCGTTGGCCGCCGCTTCCTCGGGCTCCTCTTCCTCCAGCTGTTCGTCTCCCTCGCGCCTGGCCGCGATGTGGGCCTCCGTCTTGTTGTCCGACCACTCGATCTTGATGGAGATCAGGTCCGGGTGGCAGGAGATGAACCCCGTGATCGTCTCGTCGATGAGGCGAAAGACGGCGCTCTCCACGTCCATGGGCAGGCGCCGGTCGCTTCCGTACGACTCGAACTCGATCGGGACCTGCGAGCGTCGGCCGCGGTCGCGGGCCACGCGCCGCAGCGTGGGCACGAGCCCGAGATCGTCCAGGACCATGGGCCGGACGTCGAAGATGAACGACTTGGTGGCGTCCAGGGTGTGCTGGACCATGTCGATGAGCTGAGCGATCTCGGTGCGTGCGGCGCCCGGGTCCCGCTCGAGCAGTCGATCCACGATCTGGGCCTGGAGGACGATGTTGGTCAGGCTCTGGGCCGGACCGTCGTGCATCGCCCGGGCGATCTCGCGCCGGAGGTCCTCCTGCGCGGCCTGAACCAGGCGCGAGACGGCCGGTGGGAGCGGCGTGCTCGTGTCCAGCTTGTCGGCCGTGTGTTGGGGCATTGCGCCGCCCATCGAGGCCCGGTCCAACTCGGAGCTGTAGCGCCGCAGGCTCTCGCGGAAGCGAGACAGAACCTTGAGCTTGCCCTCGAGGATGTCGACCTGCGCGTCCATGATGGCGGATCGCCGGGTCAGGGCCACCAGCTGCTCGGTCTGCCCGGCGCCCTCGCTGTCCGGGTCGTAGCCGGGCGTGGTCTTGAGCTTGTCGACCGACTGCGAGCGCTTCGTCTCGTGGCGGGTCGCCTCGGTTCGAGCCTGCTGGACGAGCAGCTCGATCTCGCCGATCTCCTGGGTGAGAAGATCGACCTCGCGTCTGGCCCGCTCCGCTATCTCGAGCAGCGGGAGTGGAAGAGGCTCGGGGGCAGTCACCGGAGGATCAGTCCTCGGGCATTCGAATCCAGCCCTGGCGCATGGCGTAGACGACTGCCTGGGTTCGGTCGTTGACGCTGAGCTTGCGCAAGATGCTGGACATGTGGTTCTTCACGGTCTGCTCGCTGATCGACAGGGCGTAGGCGACCTGCTTGTTCGTCATGCCCTGGGCGATGTTGTCGAGGATCTCGACTTCGCGAGGAGAGAGCGGGGCGAAGATCGGAGCGGCTTCCTGGCCGTAGATGGCCAGCTCGCGGAACTCCTTGAGAACGCGGCTCGCGACGGCCGGCTTGGCGAAGACCTTGTCGTTGATCAGGTACTCGCCGCTGGCGACGCGGTGGATGATGGCGACGAGGTCGTCGGGGGCCACGTCCTTGAGGATGAAGGCGGCCGCGCCGGCCTTTATGGCGTCGAACAGGGCGTCCTCGTCCTCGTTGACGGCCAGCACGATGATCCCTGCGGAGGGCAGCTCACGCTTGATCCGCTGGGTCGTCTCGATCCCGCCCGGGGCCGGCAAAGACAGGTCCATCAGGATGATGTCGGGCGAGAGTTGCACGGAGAGGTCGAACGCGCCGCGCGTATCGTCGGCCTCGCCGACAATCTCGAAGCCGGCCTCTCGTTCGAGGATGTTGCGCATCCCAACGCGGAATAGGGCGTGGTCGTCGACGAGAAGGATCGTCGTCTTCTCGCCGCTCCGAGCCGGCGCCCCCGGCCGGCGCCGTTCCGGCCCGCTGTAATCCATCGAACTCATGCGCTCTCCTCTCCCACTGGAATCGACAGCCAGACGACGGTTCCACCGCCCGGCCGCGAGCGAACCTCAAAATGGGCACCGATGAGCTCTGCCCGCTCTCGCATGAACTGGAGGCCGAAGTTGCGTCGGCCGCGAGCCGCGACGGTGCCGACGTCGAATCCCCGGCCGTCGTCGCTGACCTCGAGGATCCAGTTCGTTGCGTCGAGCTTAGTCGACACGATGGTATGACTCGAGCCCGCATGCTTTCGGACGTTCTGCAGCGCCTCCTGGACGATGCGCAGGACGGCAGTCTGCTGGCTCGGGTTGAGCTGTTCGCCGGGCGCGTGAAGGTCGGTCTCGACCGTGGCGCCGGTGAGCGCGGCCATGCTCTCGACGGCGTCCATGATCGAGCCCTCGAGACCGAGCTCGTCGAGGAGCGGCGGGCGGAGCTGGCTGATGAAGGTGCGGACCTCGCCCAGCTCGCGGCGCAGCAACTCGCGCAGAAAGCGCAGCTCGTTGTGGGCGACGCGAATGTCCTCGTCCAGCACCCGCTCGATGTACTCGACCTGGAAGATCGCGTTCGAGAGAGCCTGGGCGGGCCCGTCGTGGACCTCCTGGGCCAGGCGCGAACGCTCGCCCTCCTGGGCCTGGACGATGCGCATCTGCAGGTCCGTCGGCAAGCCCGAGGCGACCATTTCGGCAAGGAGGCTGGCGTCGCCGCGCTCCAGGAAGAGCCAGGCGTTCTCCATGCTCCGAACCGATAGCTCGAGCTTGGAGAGCTCCTGCTGGTGCTTGCCCAGATCCCCGGTCTGGCGCTCGACGTCGCTGCGCATCGTCTTCTGGCGGGCGTCCTCGGCGCCGGCCTCGGCCGCGGCCGCGGCGTTGCCGTCTTCAGCCGCCGGGATCGGGGCGCGTTCGGCGGCTTCGACGAGGTCGCGCAGGCGGTGCCAGCGGGCCAGCGAGTCGCGATACGTCTCGCGGTATCGCTCCGTCACGGAGCGGAGGCTGTTGGCCCCGTAGCCCAGCGTGGACTTCGCTTCGGCATAAAGCTCGTCGAAGCGCGAGTCACGCGATTCTGCGGGGCCGCGGGCAGAGTCCATATGGGCTTGAGTATACGAGGCGTCTGTCATGAACAGACGATCCGGAATGCGCGGATCTGGAACAGCGGAGAGCCTTCGGCCGGTGGCTGACCCGAGCTATCGGTCAGAGGAACCTCGCGAAAGCATCGTGTGGCGGGCGTGCCGTCATTCAGGATCGCCGGCCACTCCGTGTCGCCGTCGGCCTGGACCACGAGCAACCCCGAGCCGAATTGGCGGGCCAGGGCCAATACGGCGTCGGGCGATTCCTCGGGCAGTGCCAGGGCCGTGACGTGCGCCGTCTCGGCGAGCCAGATCGGGTTGTCGGTGATGATCGGGGCGTTGCGACCGAGCGGAACGCCGGCCCGCTCCAGGGCCGCGGGCAGAGCCTCGTAGCGGGCCCGAGTCCTGTCGGCGGTGCGATCGAGCGAGGCGACCGAGACGAACAGCAGCGGGATGACGACGGCCGTCGCCAGCGCCGGACCGAGCCACGCGACCGGCCGCCACCAGTGGCGCAGCCTTCCGACCCAGGCGATGAACGCGTCGAGCGCCACCAGGCAGCTGACTATCAGCAGGGCGTAGATGGAGCCCGCGGCATGAAGGAAGGTGCCCCACGTCGTGCTGACGGGGAACACCAGGCCGGTGACCAGGAAAGTGATGACGGCGAGCAGGAAGAGCGGCCGCAGGGCGTGGAGGCGGGCACATTTCGGCAGGGCCAGCAGGCCGATTAAGCCGATCGGAAAACCGGGCACGATCAACACGTCGACCAGGTTGTGGACGATGCCGGTCACGCGCATGCCGATGAGCGCCGCCAGACCCTGGGCCAGGTAATGGGCCAGGGTCGGCTGGTCGCGGTAGGCGAAGATGTCGGTGGGGTTGACCGAGAGGGCATTGGCGAGGGTCTGGCCGGGCAGCGGGCTGCCGAAGACGAGCCAGTCGCGGACGGCCCACGGGGCGAAGACGAGGGCGGCGACGGCGGCCGGGACGGCGACCAGGCGGAGGCGCTCGCGGCGGGAAGGCCGCTCGCCGGCGGGTGTGGAGGTCCAGCACCAGGCGACGACGAGCCAGGCCAGACCGAGCCAGACGGCCTCGCTGCGTGTCAGGCCGGCGAAGCCGATGAGGAGACCGAGGGCGATCAGCCGGCGGTCGAAAAGGCGGCCTCCTCCGGCCGGGCGTTCGGTGAGTCTGCCCCCTTCGGCAGGACGGCCACCTTCGGGCGTGCGCGCCCCAATTCGCGCCATCAGCAGGCACGCCGCCAGCGAGAGCGCGGCGAAGAGAGCCGTGGAGTCGGGGAGCGCCCCGTACACGACGAGCGGCCCGAGGAAGCAAGCCACTACGCCCGTGCCCACCGCCAGCGTCCGTGCCCGCCCCACGGGCAGCTTCATCTCCGCGGCCACGTCGGCGCCGAGCCGCCACGCCAGCGCGGCCCCGATCGCGCTCACGACGACGGAGAGCACCTGAGCGGCGCGGAACCAGTTCCCGGCGCCCGCCAGCGCGATGGGGATCGCGGCGAGCAACGTGGGCAGCGGCATCCACACCTCGAAGGCGGCCCGCGGGACTTCCAGGGGCGGAGTCTGGTAGCTCCACAGGGCATCGCTCACCAGGCCCCGCCCCTCGACCAGGTTCCGGGCGACCCCGGCGTAGTAGGCCGTGTCCTCCGGGACGGGGAAGCTCAGCGTGGCCGCGGCCACGGCCCGGACGACGAGGGCAAGCCCGAGGATCGCGCCGGCGCTCAGCCAGGCCTCGCGCCGGCTCACGGCGTGGCTCCCGTCGCGCAGCGGCTGTCGCCGGCGGCCGTGCAGACCGGGAAGATCGCCAGGGCCGGCGCCGCGTCAACTTCCGAATCACCCGTCATCTGGCCGGTATAGGGCACGGTGTAGATCGGCGGCCCGATCCAATCCGGCCGCGACTTCATCTCCAGGATCGGCCCCAGCGGCTTCACGATCTGGGACCGCTCCAGCACCAGCCAGCGCGCGCCGTAGTCGGCGGCCACCTCGCGGATCACGGCCAGCGAGTCGTTGGGCGTGACGACGCCGCCGTGACCGGTGAAGTACTCGAACCCCGCCGGGTCGGCCGAGAGCAGCAGGTCGGTTTCGGGGACGCCGGCCTGGTCGAGGGCCGCGCCGGCCTCGAGCCGCAGGTCGCGATCCTGATCCCAGGACCGTCCCGCGAGGAACGCGAAAGCGCCCGCGTTGAGCAACACCGTAGCCACGGCCGCCGCCACGAAGAGCCGGGCGGCGCGGTCCTCCTGCCAGCCGCGCCGCCGACGCGCGCCCCACGTCGCGACGATCGCGACCCCCTCCAGGCCGATGATGTAAGTGAACGGGACCAGCGCTACGGCCGAATGCAGGAAGGTCCCATAGGGCACGTGGACCGCGAAGATCAGCCCCGCCGCGGCGAAGAGCAGGCCGGCGTAGACGAAGAACGGACCGAAGTCGATCGAGCGGCGGCGAGCCCACCCGCCCGCGAGCGCGAACGGCGCCAGCACGGCCGAGCAGGCGAGGACGGAGAAGACCTGGATCGCCGACACGAGCCCCAGGATACGGCTCGTCAGCAGCGGCCCGAGCCCCTGGCTCAGGAAGCCCGCCAGCGAGGTGTCGCTGGTGACGCTGTTCATCTGCTCGTAGTTCTGGATCAACAGGATTCGGCCCGAGCTCGACGACGGCGAGAAGCTGCCGAAGACGGCCAGCTGGCGCAGATACCAGGGCGCCATGACGACGAGGAAGAGGCCGAAGCAGGCAAACGCGTAGCGCCACGGGATGGCCGGCACTCGGCCGCTCTTCGAGCGCCAGGCCCGCCATCGATCCCACAGGAAGGCGAGCCCGATCGCGGCGCCCAGCAGCACGCCGTCGTTGCGGGCCAGCGTCGCCAGGCCGACCGTCAGCCCCGCCAGCGCGAACGATCGGCCGTGGCCCCGCAGCCCGCGAGCGCAGAGCCACAGGGCGGCAGTGCCCAGCGGCTGGAACAGCGAGAAGTTGTCGGGCTGGGCCATGTAGATGGCCGCGGCGGCCGGGACGGAGACCGCGATGGCGGCCGCCACGGCGATTCGATCGCCCGCCCCGACTTCCCGGGCCAGGAACCAGGTCATCGGCGCCGCCACCGCCCCGATGAGCAGGAAGGGGATCGCCGACGCCAGCGGGGTGGGGCCGAGCAGCCACATCGTCGGCAGCTGCACGAGCGAGGCGAGCGGCATCCAGTGGGCGTTGCTCGGGATCGGCAGCATCGGCTGGGCCGGAATCCGGCCGCCCACGTCCACGAACGACCAGATGAAGTCGATGTTGAAGCCGTGCCCGGCCTGCAGCGCCCGGGCCACGTCGACGTAGTAGTAGGAATCCGGATACGCCGCGTCGGGGTGCACGCCGAAGAGCACGACCCGAGCGGCCAGGGCGAACGCATACAGAGCGATGGGGATCCGCACGGCGTCGCAGCGTAGCATCGGCCGGGTCCCACTCCACCGGTACTAACGGCCTATGGGGCCTCCCCGACCTGCGGCGGGGCCCGCTGGAGGTCGTCCCGGGCGGCGCGGATGGTGGGCTGGAGGTGCTGCGGCGCGCTGGCTCCGCATCTAAACTCGCAACGATGGTTGCCAGCAGCCTGTCGATCGTTCTGCCCGCGTTCAACGAGGAGGCCCGGCTCGGGCCCGCGCTGGACGAGCTTTTCGCGTATCTCTGCGAAGCGCCGAAGGGTGCGCTGCCCGAGAAGGTCGACGTGCTCATCGTGGACGACGGCAGCACCGACGGCACGGCCGCGCTGGTTCGGGCGCGGGCCGAATACGTCGGTGAGGTCAGGGCGCCGAAGGGCGACTGCCCCGAGCTGCGACTGCTGAGCGTCGCGCACGCCGGCAAAGGTTCCGCGGTACGGGTCGGGATGCTGGCCGCGCAGGGCGATCTGATCGTGTTCGCCGACGCGGATATGGCCACGCCGCCGGACCAGCTGCCCCGGCTGGTCGAGGCGCTGGAGAACGCGGATGTCGCGCTGGGGAGCCGGATCCAGCCCGACGGTTCGGACATGCGCGCCTCGCAGCCGCGCTTTCGTAGGCTCGTCGGCAAGCTCTTCCGCCTCGCGGCGCGGATCTGGGTGACCGGCCCGATCGACGACACGCAGTGCGGCTTCAAGGGGTTCCGGCGCGACGTGGCGCGCGATCTGTTCGGCCGGCTGCGAATCACGAGCATCGTCTTCGACGTGGACCTGATCTTCCTGGCCCGGCGGCGGGGCTACCGGATGGCGGTGGTGCCCGTGAGCTGGGCCGATCGACGCGGCTCGCGCATGCACGCCCGCCCGCGGCTGGCCCTTCGCGTCGGCTGGGATCTGCTGCGCATCAGGTTCATCCACCGCGGCCTCAAGCGGGTGGCCGTCGGGGGCGCGCCGGCGAAATGAACGCGCCGCGGTGACCGGGCGATGACCGAGCCGGTGGCGCAGGCGAGGTCGCGCTCGCGGCTGGCCGGGGCTATCGTGCCCGTCGGTTCGGTGGCGCTGCTGGTCGGAATGCTCGCCCTCGTTCTCGCGTCCGCGGGTCAGACCCTCGGCTACGACTACCGCTGCTACGAGGGCGCGGCCCAGGCCCTGCGTGACGGCAAGCCGATATACGACGTCACCTTCTCCGTCAACGTCGGCACGTGCCCGGGCACCTACACCTACCCGCCGGCCTTCGCCGCGGCCCTCGTTCCGTGGCTCCTCCTGGGGGGAGCGGCCGCGGGGCTGTGGTGCGTGGCGATGGCCGCGTGCTTCCTCGCCGGAGTGGCGCTGCTGCCGGTCCGTCGCGACGTGCGCTGGCTGATCGTGATCGTGGCCGCGCTCGACTGGCCGCTCCTGTACGCGGTCAAGCTCGGGCAGGTCGAGCCGCTCCTCTTCCTGGGCTTCGCGGCGGTGTGGCGGTGGATGGATCGGGCCGCCGTCGTGGGGGCGGTGACGGCGATCGGGGCGCTGGTGAAGGTGCAGCCGGCGCTGCTGGCGGTCTGGGCGATCTCTACGGGTCGATTCCGCGCGGCGGCGTTGGCGGCTGCAGCCGCCGTTGCGCTTGCTGCCGCGGCGACGCTCGTCACCGGCGTGGATGCCTGGGCCACGTACGCCACTCTGCTCCGGGACCTGGGCGGGCAGCTGACGACGCCCCACAACTTCGCGCCGGGCGCGGTCGCCCACATGGCCGGAGCGCCGGACCCGGTGGCCGCGGCCATCCAGCTCGCCTCGGCGGCTATGGCAGTGGCGGCGCTCCTGGTCGCGTGGCGATTCGCGAGCCCCGAGCTAAGCCTGCAGGTCACGATCGTGGCCAGCCAGCTCATCTCGTCGCCGCTGCGCGACCACTACGCCGTGCTGCTCTTGCTGCCGACGGCCTGGCTCGTACAGCGCGGTCGAGCGTGGGCGGTCGTCTTCCCGCTTGTGGGCTGGATCGCGCTCTTCGGCAGCGGCGCCTGGCTCCCCGCGGCCAGCATCCCGATCACCTTCTTCGCCTGCCTGGCGGTGCTGCTCTGGGAGGCGCTGCTCGAACGGCGCGCTCGAACGGCGCGCTCGAACGCCGCGCAGCCCGCATGACCGCCTGAGGTCCGGGCCGCCGCCTGCGCCGCGCCCCGCCGGCCCTCGCGCCGCAAGGTTGCGCCGGCAAGCAGGCCGGGGGCGTGGTGCTATCCTCGGCGAGTGACCATCCCCTCCATCTCGGCCGGCGGGCCTGCCCGTCCGGACGAGCAGCGGCGCATCCTCGTCGCCCGCCGCCGAGCCTTCGATGCCATCGCGGGCGAGACGTGGGACGCGCTCGTCGGTCTGACCCCGGCCGCGACTCCCTTCTCGCGCCACTGCGTGCAGCGGGCGTGGTGGGACGCCTACGGCACCACGGCCCACGACCAGACGATGGTCGTCGTGGACGAGGCCGCCCCGGAGGTGATCGTCGGGATCGCGCCCCTGATGCATCGCCACGAGCTGGAGCCGGGGGACGTGGCGGCGCGCACGACGATCCGCCATCAAGTCGGCCCGGTCCTCCGACCCGTGCCCGCCTCCGCGACCGCGGTCTTCTTCGGCGCCTCGTACCACGCCGACTATGCCACGATCCTGGCGGCGCCCGCGGACCTGCCGGCGGTTTGCGATGCCGTGGTGGCGGCCCTCGCCGCTGAAGATCCGTCGCGCTGGGACGTCGTGGACCTGCGCCGCCTCCGCGCCGGCGACCCGGCCACCGATGCGCTGGTCGCCGCCTTCGAGTGGGTCGCCCCGCGCGGCTGCTGGCTGGTGACGCGCGAGCAGGAGGAGGTCTGCCCGGTCCTGACGCTCCCGGCCGGCCTCGACTTCGAGGGCTACCTCGGGACTCTCGACAAGAAGGAGCGCCACGAGATCCGGCGCAAGATCCGCCGGGCGGAGGCCGCCGGGCCCATCGCCCTGACAAGGTCGGCCGACCCCTTTGCGGACCTGGAGGCGTTCATCGACCTGCATCAGAAGCGCTGGGGAGAAAAGGGCCTCTTCCCCGCGACAGCGGGCGGAGCCGCGAGCCGCCGTTTCTTCGCGGAACTGTTCGAGAGCTGCGCGCCGACCGGAATCGTCGAGCTGGACTTCCTGACGGTCGGAGGGCGCCGAATCGCGGCCGGAGTGATCCTCGACGACGGCCACACCGTTTACTACTACAACGCCGGCGTCGAGCCGGATGCCAGAGAGCTTTCTCCCGGAGTGGTCATGGTCGCGTCCTACATCCAACGAGCCATCGAGCTGGGTCGCACCCGCCTCGACTTCATGAGGGGCAACGAGCCCTACAAGTACGAATGGGGCGCGGTCGACGAACCGATCGAACGGCTGCTCGTCCAGCGGACGGCCGCACCGGAGGGCCGCTAGCGATGGGCGCCGACGAAGACCTCCACGAGGAGCCCTGTGCCGAGCAGGACGGACGCGGGCCACTCCCCGGTGGGCGGGTTCGGGTCGTGGAGGTCATGGCCACCGGCACCAACGGCGGAGCGCAAGAGCACGTCTTCTCCCTCGCCTCGCGGCTGAACTTGGCCCGCTACGACGTCAGGGTCGTCTCGCTCTCGCACGGCAGCAGCGTCCGCCGGTTGCAGAAGGCGGGCATCGAAGCGTCGGTGATCGACGAGCCGGACGACCGCCTGGCCGTTCTGGCGCTGGCCGAGGAGCTGGCCGCCTTCGAGCCCGAGGTCGTCCACAACCACATGTATCGCGCCGAGGTCGTGGGCACGCTGGCGGCGCTGCACCTGGGCGAGAAGGGTTGCCGCCGCCCGGCCGTCATCTCGACCGTGCATTCGAGCCGAGTCCGCTGCGTCGAGGACCGCGAGAAGCTCCGCCAGCTCACGCCGCTGATGGATCGCCTCATCGTCGTGTCCAAAGCGATCGAGCGGAAGATCGCCGACGAGGGGCGCCGTGGCGCGCCGGTCAGCCTCATCTACAACGGCGTGGACCTGCAGCGCTACAACCACCAGCAGCCGTGCTGCACGCTCCACGAGGACTACAAGATCGACCCCGATGCCCCGATCGTCGGCGTCGTGGCTAGACTCGAGGCCGAGAAGGGCCACCGCACGCTGCTCGACGCCTGGCCGCTGGTCCTCGCCGTCGTCCCCAATGCGTGGCTTCTCGTCGTCGGCGAAGGCTCGGAGCGCGACTCGCTCGAGGCCCAGGCCGACATCCTGGGCATCTCCGGGAGGGTCGTCTTCACCGGCCGCCGCGAGGACGTGCCGGCGGTCACGGCCGCGCTGGACATCTCGGTCCTGCCGTCGTACCGCGAGGCCCAGGGCCTGAGCGTTCTCGAGGCGATGGCGCTAAGCCGCCCGGTCGTGGCGTCGGCGGTGGGCGGCATTCCGGAGATGATCGAGGACGGGGTCAGTGGGCTGCTCGTCCCGCCCCACGACTGCGACGCGCTGGCGGCGGCGATCATCCGGCTGCTGACCGATCACCCGCTGGCCGACACGGTCGCCCGCCGCGGCCACGATCTGGTCCACGACCGCTTCTGCATCGAGCTGATGGTCAAGGCCGTCTCGGACAAGTACGACGAGGCCGCGGTCCGGATCCGCGAGTCGAAGAGCGTCGCGCGGTAGCGCTTCGCCATGGCTTCGCCACGGTGTCGTCAGGGCGCCGTCGCCCGCCAGTAGCGTTCGGCCGGCTCCGTCCCGGCCACCGTGCCGACCCGCACGGCCCGGGCTCGAATGACGGCGGCCATCTCCGCGTCGCTGCCGAACAGTCGATCGATCTGGCTGGCGTAGGCTCGGATGCCGGCGAGCTTGCGGTCAGCCAGGTCGCCGCTCAGCTCCACGCACTCTGGGACCAGCCTGATCCAGGGCGAGAGCCCGGCGAGCTGGTCGGGCCTGAGCTGCTCGAGGCTGTGGAACTCGGCCACCGCGGCGTACGGCAGATCCTCGTAGAAGACGAGCTGACAGTGGCGCTTCGGCGGGATCCCGCCATGCGGGTAGCGCCCACCCCCCAGCACGATGATGCCGGCCTGGTGGACCAGGCGATGGTCCACGTGCCCGCCGACGGCCAGCGGCAGGTACGCCACCGCGGGGCGCAGGGAGTCCAGGGCGGCCTCCAGGCACTTGTAGGGCGGCAGGTCGTCGGGCCTGGGCGGGCCCATCAGCTGGTCCTCGCCCTCGTAGCCACGGAACACCGCGTCGGGCTCGTCCGCCCGGAACAGCCGCGCACCGACGGTGACGGCATAGGCCGCGTCCTCCGCCGCGCGCTCCCTCATCACGTCGGCGGGGGCGAGCGAACCCCGCCGCTCCCCGAAGCCGAGGGCCTGGCGCTGGTATGGCGTCAGCTCCGCCCGCGAGCCGGCCCCGGAGTAGACGGTGGCGATGCCGACGCTCTCGCCGCGCTTCCGCAGCCGCGCAACCAGCCCACCGCAGGAGAGTGCCACGTCGTCGGGGTGAGGGGCGACGAAGAGGTGCGTCACCGGCGGTCCCGTGAAAGCCTGCCGGCAAAGCTCCGGCCCGCGGATCTCCCGGAAGAGGTCGGTCACGGCCGCTGCCCGCGGAACCGCCCCGGCCAGTGGCGGCCCGCTCGCGCCAGCGCCTGCTCGTCGTAAGCCGCGGCGCCGATGAGCGGCACGAAGACGCAGCCACCGAAGGTCCGCTCCTCGAAACCCTCCCCGCGACGGATCACCTGGGTCAGCTCCTGGCCGCCGAGCGGCCCGACGGGTATGACCAGCCGGCCGCCGTCGGCGAGCTGCCGGCGCAACTGGTCGGGCACTCGGGGCGCGGCGGCGGTCACGATGATGCCTTCGAACGGGGCTCCCAATCTCCAGCCGACACTGCCGTCGGCGACCTCGATCCGAATGCGATCGGCCAGCCGCGAGCCCGCAGCCAGGCCCGGCTCGTCCGGGCCCGTGTCGTTCAGGCTCGGAGAAGCCAGTCGAACGCGAGCGGCGGACGCAAGCTCGGGGTGGCGCTCGAGCGACAGCACCTCGCATCCGATCCGGGCCAGGACCGCCGCTTGATAGCCCGAGCCGGTGCCGATCTCAAGGACCCGCATCCCCGCATGCGGCTCCAGGAGCTCGGTCATGAGGGCGACGATGTACGGCTGGCTGATCGACTGGCCCGAGGCGATCGGCAGGGCCCCGTCGCAGTACGCGTCGTCAACGAGGTTCGGCGGCAGGAACAGCTCGCGCGGCAGCTCGCCCATCGCGGCCAGGACGCGCTCGTCGCGAATGCCGCGGCCGCGGAGCTGGCGCTCGACCATCTCCGTGCGCAGCCGGCGGGCATCCTCGGCATCCACCCGTCGAAGATACGCCCTCGCCGGGCGCGCGCACGCGAAGATGTGGGCGAGAGCGGGCTCCCGAGCGGCGAGTTCCGGTTCCGGTGGTTGGCCGGCCGAGTCTGCTACGAGGCGCTGGCGCTCGGCGCGGCGGTCGGCGTCGCTGCCGGCGTCGGGGTCACCACCGGCGTGGGCGTCGCGGCGGGCGTCGGCGTTGCCACGGGCGTGGGCGTCGCCACGGGCGTGGGAGTCGGCACCGGCGTTGGGGTCGCGGGCGGGGGCGAGTACGTCTGCAGGTTCAGCGGCGCAAGCGTGGGTGCGGGGCCCGCGGGGATGATGCCCGCCACGTACGAGCCGACCAGGATTCCGACCAGGCCCAGCGCGCACACCAGGGTGAACAGCGCCGAAGCGCGGTCGTCGACGTAGACCCGCTCGTGCGTGGCTTTTACCGAGCCCTGGGCATGGACCTCTTCCTGGGCCGGCGAACGACCGAAGCCGAAGCGACGCCCGGGCCTGCTGGGTTCGAACGCAGCCCCAGCCCCGGCCTCGTCGCCGGCTTCGAGGTCTTCTTCGAACTCTTCTTCGCCCGGCATGAATTCGTTGGGCTCGCCCTGCTCGAGGGTGTCCTTGTCCTGGTCCGACATGCCCTGGCTTCGCTCCTGTGTTGGTTCGGCACCGGCGTGCCTTGTTCGCCGGGTACGGGCTGCCCGCACGGTGACGGGTCGGGCGCGACCCTCCCGCGGCAGTTTAGCCGGATCGTCCGGTTCTCGCGTGGCGACGCGGCCCGACCGCTTCAGGCGTCGCGGATGGCGCGGACGCCCAGGCCGGCCAGGCCGGCGGCCACGGTCAGGATGCCGCAGCCCGCCAGCACGACGTCGAGGCCGAAGATCTGGGCGAAGAGCCCGCTCGTGACCATCGACACGGCGAGCATCGCGTTCACCAGCGCGAGGCGGATCGCGACTACTCGCCCGAGCATGTCGTCCGGGGTGCGCTGCTGGAAGACGGTCTGGCTCGGGACGACGAAGGTGACGTTGGCCAGGCCGACGACCGCCGCCAGCGCCAGCGCCACCCACAGGCTGCCGGTCACCGAGAAGAGGATCAGCGCCGCGCCAAACGCCGTGAACCCGGCCACGATCGCCGGCCCCTTGGGGAGGCGCGTCGCGACGGCCCCGATCGCCACGCCGCCGCCCACCAGGCCCACGCCCATCGACATCTCGAAGAAGCCGTACGCGGTCGGCGCGTCCAGCCTGCCCAGCGGCAGCGCGGCCACGAGCAACGGGGAGAGCGCCATCAGCGCCCCCATTCCATATTCCGCGATCGTGGCCTGGACCGTCGTCGCGAACAGGACCGTCTCCGCGCGCAGGAACCGCCAGCCGGCCACGAGATCGGCTCGCAGCGAGGCGCGCACACCGCCGGCCCCCGCCCCCACCGCCGGCACGATGCGCGGGATCGCGACCGCCGCCACCAGCGCACCCGAGGCGAGATAGCTCGCCCCGTCGATCCAGAACGCCAGCGCCAGCGACGATCCCAGGAACGCCACGAACAGCCCGCCCAGGCCGTAGCCCGCCAGGTCGCTGACGTTGTCCGCCACCCACATCGCCGAGTTGGCCGTGAGCAGGTCCTCGTCCGGGACCACCTGCGGGAGCGCCGCCGCGCGAGCCGGCCGGAAGAACGACGAGGCGACCGCGATCAGGAAGACCAGCCCCACGACCAGACCCATGTGCAGGCCCGAGACGACCGGGATGGCGAACACGAGGGCGGCCCGCACCAGGTCCGAGCCCACCATCACCCACTTGCGGTCCCAGCGATCCACCAGCGCGCCGGCCAGCGGGCCCACCACCGACGTGGGGATCGTCATGGCGGCGAAGGTCAGGCCGAGCGCCAGCGGCGATCCGTTGGTGGCGCGCGCGACCAGGAAGACGAGCGCGATCTGGTGGACGCGGTCTCCGAGCGAGCTTACGACCTGGGCCAGCCACATGGCGGAGAACGGGCCGTTCGTCGCCAGCCGGACGTACGGGTGGGCCAGCGCCCCCGTACGAACAGGGGCGATGGAGACCGAGACCAGGACCGGCGCCCGGACGACCGCGGCGAAGACGAAGAAGGCCAGGCCGGCGCCCAGCAGCAGGTCGCCCACCGACGCGACCGACTGGATGATCGGGATCGGGATCGGGATGACGTCGGCCAGCGGACCGCCGTGGGCGAGGAAGCCGGCGTCAACGGGGCCGGTCAGCAGGACGTGGAAGTTCGAATGGACGGCGGACGGGTCGAAGCCGGCGGCAGCCAGGCTGGGCTGCCAGACCGGCATCCAACCGCCGTTGACGACGATGGCGGTGCCGTTGGCGATCGTGCCGAGCGCGGCGGCCGCGAACCCGGGCAGGCTCCGGTTGGCCAGCAGCGCGGCCGCGAGGTAGACGTACGTGACCAGGACCAGCCACAGCCGTATGTCGTTCGGAACGCCGCCCGCCGCCAGCGCCGCGTCCAGCCCGAAGCGCGCCCCGGCCGCCACGAGCAGCACCGGCCACCAGCGCAGCCGGACGTCGAGCAGGTTGTCCAGCCGTCCGCCCGCGGCCAGACCGAGCAAGAACCCGAGGAGTACGCCGAGGACCGGCACCTGCTAGGTGGCTGCGCCGGCGATCGAGCCCGCCGCCTGGCCGATCAGCGGCACGTCGCGGACATCGTCACGTCCTGGGTCCGGGAGCCCGCGCGCCCACTTCGTCCGAACGAAGGCGTCTACGACCTCCGGGTCGAACTGGATCCCCCCGAACTTGCGCAGCTCGGCCAGCGCCTGCTCGGGCGTGAGCGCCGTCATCCGATACGGCCGGGGGGCCGTCATCGCCTCGAAGGCGTCGGCGACGTGCAGGATTCGAGCCAGCTTGGGGATCTCCTCGCCCGCCAATCGGTCGGGATAGCCCGATCCGTTGAACCACTCGTGGTGGTGGAGGATGATCGGCAGCTCCGGGGCCAGGTGCTTGACCGGCCTGATGATGTCCGCGCCCAGGACCGGGTGCTTGTTCATCTTCTCCCGCTCCTCGCGCGTGAGCCGCTCCTGCTTGAGCAACACATCGTCCCGCACGCCGATCTTACCGATGTCGTGGAGGAGGCCGCCCCACTCCAGGGCCTCCAGGTCGTCGTCGCTCACCTTCATCGCCCGCCCGATGTCCATGGCGATCTCCTGGACCTTGTGGCTGTGGCCGCTGGTTAACGGGTCGCGCTTGTCCACTGCCTCCGCCAGGCTGGCCACGGTTTCGGTGAACATCTCCCGCACTTCCACGAAGCGCCGAAAGGCCAGCCTGGTCGTGTACAGCGGCACCGCGAACAGCAGCACCGCCCACCAAGCGGAGAGGTACATCTGCGCCATAAGCCACGCGACCGGCGCGAGGGCCAGCATGTTGAGGTACGCGCCCCCGGATCCGCGCAGCTGCCTCGATACCGGTTGCCCCTCCCTCAGAGAGACGAACGTGGCCGTCAGGAGCACGTTCAGCGAGAAGCAGATGAAGGCCGCAAACGTCGTCGCGAGGAAATCCACAGCAGCGATCTCGCGAGAGGGGATTGCCTGCAGCACGGCTGCCGCGAAAATCGACGGCGCAACAATGACGCAGCGGTTAGCGACAACGCCGTACCACGGGACTTCGCCCCTGACTTCCCGGGCCTGAGTGGTTCCGATCAGACTGACCCATCCCGCGACGGCGGCTCCCCCAAGGGTCATGGTGGCGACAAGCGGAGCAAAGGCCACGTCCAGCGAGCTGCCGCTCGGCATGCGCACTGGAAGCGAAGAACCAAGGAGAGTCAGGCAAACCCAGAAGGCGACACCTGCCAGAACGCCGCTGGAGGTCCTGTTGACAGATATGTCTTCGGTCGGCTTGCAGAAGTAAGAAACGGCCGCCAGCAATGCGGCCGTTCCGACCGTTGCGCAGACCAGCGTGACCAAGAGCCGTCGATTCATGGACACCTCATCGACGGCGGAACGCTACATCCTGCGAGTATCCCGGCCAATCGGCCAGATGTACTCAGAACGGCCGGTAGCTGGCTTCAGCGGCGAGGGCAACGAGCAGCGTTAGCGAAAGTGCACGCAGAGTTGCGCGAAGGCGAGCACTCATGACAGTGACCACGGCTTGTTGATCCGCTCTGCCGACCACGGCTTGTTGATCCGCTCTGGCGACCACGGCTTGTTGATCCGCTCGGGGGACACGAGAGTCCGCTCCTAGATGGCGAGCAACGCGCGGCGGGTCGCACTAGCTGCTAGGTCCCTGCTCAAGTGCCCGAGTTCGGCCGGGGCCGCCAAGCGTCCGAGCGTTCTCATCCGGAGGGCATGAGATGACGTCAGCCCCGGACCTTTGGCAGGTTAGGAAGCCAAAAGTACTCGGGTCAATACGCTATCTGTCCTACCCTCGGGACGTCACCAGGTCAAATCGACCCCCAAAGGCGGCCGCTCGACCGCCAATTGCCCTCGAATGAAGCGCCCGTGATGCGCGTCGTGGTCGGCAGCGCTACTCCTTTCGCCCCGACCACTTACGGGTTTCGCAGCTCGGCCGGCAGTACCGCTGCCCGCCCGTGTGGATGCCATGGCCGCCAATGTCCGTAGTGGCGGCCGAATTCGTGGCCGAGGTCATCCCACTAATCGAGGCCTACATCGCCAGGCACCCTGACCAGCTTACGACGCTGCGTTGCCCGCTGGCCCGCTGGCCCGTTGGCCCGCCGGCCGCGCCGGTCAGGTGCCCTGGGCGACCGTCTCCGGGGCCGGGGTGTAGCCCTGCGTCCATGTCGCGGGCACGTACGTCGGCACGACCTGGATGAAGATCTGCCCTCGGACCATCGGAACCGGCTGGCCCTTGTTCGGACCGGTCGCGTACGTGAGGAGCGTGGGAGCGTATTCCTTCTTCTTGGTCCAGATCGCCTGGGTCGCGATGCCGTTGTTGAAGACCATCGCGTTGCCGTGGCCGATGTACTGCACGTCCAGGCGGTGCTTCGTCAGGGCGGCTGGGCTGCCCCGGAGCATGCCGACGTTCATGAAGAGCAGGATGACGTTCGAGGGTGCGATGCGCTCATCGGTGGCGGCGTCCTTCTCGGCGCCTTCGATTTGCACCGTGCGCGGATACGTGTTCGTCTTCCAGTCGTAGGCGTAGGAGACGTGGTTGGCGCTGTAGGGGATGGTGATCGTGCCGCCCACGAGTCGGGAGCTGGCGGGGAGCGGATCCGCGAAGGTGAAGGGCGACGTCGTGAGGGCCGCCTTGCCGCCGAGCCTCTGCGTCAGCGCCTCCAGCTTGTTGTACGAGCTGTAGAGGTTGTGGGGCGCCGCTCGGAACGCCGTCCGCCACATGTAGCCGCTCATGCCGCCAAAGCGGAGCCCGTCGATGTTGTAGATGTACTTGCCGTTGTCGGTGGCCAGGCGGTTCATTGCGTTGGGCGCGCCCCACATGTGCACGTACGCGGCCTTGTACTCCTCCGCCCAGGCCACGAAGTAGAGCCTGGCGCTGCGGATCGGTCCGATGGCCGGCGGGGCCTGCGTCTGGAATAGCGCCATGTAGCGCGGAATGCCGCCCTCGGCAGGACCCTGATAGACGATGTTGGCCATCGACAGTCCCGATTGCGGCCTGGCGCCCCAGTGGTCGTCGATCATGACGGCGATCGGTTTGCGCGTGGCCAGCTCGGCCTGGTCGGCGGGGAGCCACACCCCATCGGTGGTGGCAGCCACCATCGGCGCCGGGGTGGGCGTGGGGGACGGCGTCGGGATCAGCGTGGGCGTGGCCGTCGGCGTCGGCGTGGCTGTGGGCGTGGGCGCGGCGGTGGCTTCGGCGATCTCGGTCGGGCTCGGGGTCGGCGTCGCCGAGCTGCTCGAGATCTGCGCGACGGCGATGCCGCTGCCCACCAGGGCGACCACGATCACGACGGCGGCCCCGACCACGACCGGACGGCGCGAAAGAAGGCTTCGCACGAACGCGGGCGACCGCCCGACCGCGGCACGGCCGCGCCCGAGAAGGCTGCGAATGAGCACGAAGGGGCCCCCACCTTTCATGCCCGGAAGCCTATCACGCTCGCCAGACGGCGACGTTTTCAGAATCTCCCGCGCCGGCTACGACTCGTATTCGAAGCCGAGCTTCATCTGGACGCGGTACTCCACGATCTCGCCGTTCTCGACGCGGGCGGTCGACTGGACCACCTCGATCGTCCGGATGTTGCGGACCGTCTTGGATGCCAGGGTCACGGCCTGGCGCGCCGCGTCGCTCCATGAATGCGGGCTGGTGCCCACCATCTCTCGCACGATGATCGCGCCCATCGGTCTCCTCCTTTGGCGGGCTAAGTGGCGCCCTACTGGCCGAAGTGTAGGGCCAGAGGGTCGCGTCCCCACGTCGGTTGGTGGCGCTGGTACTGGGCGCCGACCCACAGGGCGCCTCAAGTATTGACAGTACTCAGCCGATGTTCGATTATCGAACACGAGAGAAGGGAGCTGGGATGAATGACCTAGCGGCCCGCATTCGGGCATTGAGGGAACAGCACGGCTGGAATCAAGCGGACCTTGCCGAGGCAGCCGGCAACGGCTTGGATCGCGTGAAGGTCAATAAGATCGAGGGCGGGACGCGGAAGTTGAGCTCCATGGAGTTCGCGGCGATCGCCGAGGCGCTGCATGTTCGGACGGATGATCTGCTGCAGCCAGAGCCCGCCGTCAGTGCGTACCGCGCCGAGAACGCCGATTCGCCGGCGGCGCGCGAGGCCATGGAATGGTTCGATGGGTTCATAAGGGACTACCGTCGGATGCAGCGTCTGGACCGCCTTGGTGCCTGAGCCCCGGCCGAGAATGGCCGCTCACGCACTCCGCCAGGAGTTGGCCCTCGGCCATGGATGGGTCGATCCGTTCGCCGCTCTGAGGCAGCGGGGCGTGGTGCTCGTCCGCCATGCCGTGAAGGATGAGGGAGATCTCGACGGCAACTACCGCCTTGTCGACGATCAGGCCTTCGTGTTTGTCAACTCAAGCCGCCCGGCCGTCCGGCAGCGATTCACGGCGGCCCACGAGTTGGCCCATCACGAGCTGGACGTGGCGTCGGTACGAGCCAACATCGTCGACGCGGATGTCTACGGCGTCCAAGGCACTCACCGAGACATGAACTTCTTCGCCGCGGCATTCCTGATCGACCAGGCGGGGGCATGCCAGATGAGAGACGAGGGCCTGGCTGGCGAGGCTCTCGTGGCGGCGACGATCGCCAGGTTCGAAGTCAGCTTCAAGGCGGCGGCCATCGAGCTGAAGTACCTACACCTGATCACAACGCAGCAGTACGACGATCTGGTCGCCAGGCACGCAGACGAGGAGTTCCGGGTAGGGGAGTTCGTTGCCCAGTTCGGGCACACGATGCCCACTGGCCCAAGTGTTTCTGAAGAACTGGACCCCAGCTTCCTGGCGATGGTCAAGCGCCGCTATGAGCGCGGCGGTCTGAACCTCACGGCGGTGGCGGCGGCTCTGCGCACGAGCATGCAGGGAGCGCAGGGTTGGTTAGAGGAAGCGGGCGCTAAAGGGCCTGTGGTCGTCCAAGACGACGGCGGGTTCTATTTGCCGGAATAGGGGGACGATCAGGCATTCGCCCGCACACTGCTTAGCCGCTCGAGGAAAGCCTTCTGGCCTGGGGGTTCCGCGCTGAGCCACAGATACCCCTTCATGCCGTGCGTGTGCACCATCGACTGATAGCCGCGCCAGGCTTCCATCGGGTCGAGGTAGCCCTGGTGGACGAACAGGGCGACGACGGAGAATGGGTTGACCGTATGCACCTTCAAGAGCCGGGCGCTGACTGTTGCATCGTGATCGTTGGTGACGAAGGTCCAGCCAGCGGCAGCGTTGCGCCGGCGGAGGCAGACCACGATCGATTCAGCTTCGCCTAGGTTGTACCTGGCGTCATACGACAATCCATGCTTGGCTTCCCAGTCTCGTTGCAAGTCCAACACCGTCTGCAGTTCGTCTCTGTCCAGCAGCCCTTCCGGAGACCAATACCGGGGCAAGTGGAAAAAGCTCTCGATCTTCGGGGTGCCGTGCTTCTGATTGAGCAGCTCTCGATGGACCGCATCGGCCACGTGGAGACGTCCATCGAACGCCATCCGCAGGTGCTCTTCCCAGTCAACGCAGCAGAGGTAGCGGACGACGTGAGTGTCGACGACGACCTGTCTGGCCGCGAGGATTGTCAGATCCCCCGGCGCTGGTCGAGCGGCCGGTGGCCCGACGCCGGTCGCGGCTGACCCACCCGTTCCCGTCAAGAGTGCTCGCCCCCGCGCGCCTGCACGTCTCAGACCGCCTCGGCGTAGCGCTCGGCCGCATAGCTCACGAAGCGGGTCTGGCTCTTCTTGAACCATAGCTTGACTTCGCCCGTGGGGCCATTTCGATGCTTGGCCAGGCGCAGGTTCACGACCTCGCCGTCCGACTCGCTCTCCTCGCCGGGCTTGTCCCTCTCCCGCCACAGGAAGAGGACCAGGTCCGCGTCCTGCTCGATGGCGCCCGACTCCCGCAGGTCCGACAGGCGGGGCTCGCGCGACTCGCGCATCTCCGGCTGGCGCGAGAGCTGGGAGAGGGCGAGGACCGGCACCTTGAGCTCGCGGGCGAGGGACTTGAGCCCGCGGCTGATCTCGGACACCTCCTGGACGCGGTTGGCGTCGCGGTTGTTGGTGGTCGCCTGCATGAGCTGCAGGTAGTCCACGATCAGCAGGTCCAGCCCGTGCTCCGCCTGGAGCCGGCGGGCCTTGGTTCGAAGCTCCATGGTGCTGATGGCCGGCGTGTCGTCGATGAAGAGCGGGGCTTCCGACAGGGAGTTCATCGCCGGCGCGATCCGGGCGAAGTCCATCTCCTCGAGAAAGCCCGACCGAAGCCGCTGCGAGTCGATCGAGGCGACGCTGGAGAGCAGGCGCAGGACGAGCTGCTCCTTGCTCATCTCCAGGCTGAAGACACCGACGGTCTTGCCCTCGCGCACGGCGGCGTGCTCGGCGATGTTGAGAGCCAGGCTGGTCTTGCCCACGCTGGGCCGGGCCGCCAGGACGATCAGGTCGTTCGCCTGGAAACCGGTCGTGAGCAGGTCCAGGTCCGGGAAGCCCGAGGCGATGCCGATGATCTCGCCGCGGTGGGCGTGCAGGAAGTCCAGCCGGTCGTAGGCGTCGTGGAGGAGGGCCTTGAGGGCGCTGAAGCTGTCGCCCGAGCGGCGCTGGCTGACCGAGAACAGCTCGGCCTCCGACCGATCGATCGCCTCCTGGATGTCCGGTCCATCCTCGTAGCCGATGGCTGCGATCTTGCCGGCCGCCTGGATCAGCCGCCGGAGGAGGGCCTTGCGCTCGACGATTCGGCCGTACTGGGCGACGTGGACCGCGGTGGGAGTGTCGTTGCCAAGGGTGGAGAGGTAGCTCGCGCCGCCCACCGCCTCGAGCTCGTTGGCGCGCTCGAGCGCCTCCGCGACCGTGACCACGTCGATCGGCTCGCGATGCTCGAAGAGATCCAGCATCGCCGCGTAGATGCGGCCGTGGGCCTGGCGGTAGAAGTCCTCCGCGTGGAGGAAATCCGCGACCTCGATGATCGCGTCGCGATCGATGAGGATGGACCCGAGCACGGCCTGCTCGGAATCCATGTTCTGGGGCGGCAGTCGATCGATCACGGGCGGCGGCTCTGCTGTGGGTGGCTATGGTGGGTTGCCGATATGGTGGCGCGGCCGCGAGCCGACGGATGAACCAACCGGCCCGGACGGCCTCGACCTATCCCCGAATTCGTGCCCGGTGTGGGCGGACTGTGGACTGCCGAATGTGGACAAACCTCCCACCGGCCCGACGGCCGAGGCCGAGGCGCCGCCGAGCACCAGAGCCAGCGCACGTAGGTGTGTGAGCGAGGAGCGCAGCGCGGCAACGAAGGCATCGGCTGGCCGACGGCGAGATGGCTAGTCCAGCCGGCGGATGACCCCGATGAGCTTGCCCTGGATCCGGACGTCCGCGTAGAACATGGGCGCGTACGCCGAGTTGGCCGGCTGCAGGCGGATCCGGCCGGCTTCCTTGAAGAACTGCTTGAGGGTGACGGAGTTCTCTTCGACCTGGGCGACGACGATGTCGCCGTCGCGGGCCGTCTGCTGCGGCCGGATCAGGACGAAGTCGCCGTCCTGGATATGGGCGTCGATCATCGAATCGCCGCGGACGCGCAGGACGTAGGCATCGCCCGAGGGGGCGAGCAGGTCCGGCACGGCCATGCTCTCCGACGCGTCCTGGTAGGCCTCGATCGGGCCGCCGGCGGCGATCTCGCCGACGATCGGCAGGACGTGGGCCTCCGTGGCGGTGGCCTGGGGCATCAGCTCGCCCGACAGGCCGAGGCGCAAAGCCGCAAGGGGCGTCAGGCGGATCGCGCGCGACTGGGCCGCCCCGCGCTCCAGGTAGCCTTCGCGCTCGAGCATCTGCAGGTGATGGTGGACCGCCGACGTGGAGGCGAGATCCACCGCTACGGCGATCTCGCGGACGGACGGCGGATAGCCGCGAGTACGCAACGTCGCGGCGATGAAGTCCAGGATCTTGCGTTTGCGTTCGGCGTCGTGCTTGGTCACCGGCGCCTCCTTCCCATCGGAGGGTACAGAACGCCCGTTCGATTGTCAAGCCGCACAGGCGGTCGGCGCCCGGTGGGCCGGCGGCGCTCGGCGCGCGGTCCGGAAGGGCCATTACCAGCGCCGGCGGTTCGCGCCATACTCGCCGCAGAGCGGGAGCTCGGGTCCCGCCGGCGTTGCGGAGTGGTCGGCCCATGAGAGCGCATCGAATCCTGACGGCCGCGGTCGTGGCAGTGTCGCTCGCGGCGGCGGCCTGCTCCGGGTCGAGCACGGCGCCGTTTCTCCCCACGGGCTCCACCGCGGGCTCCACCGCGGGCGCCACCTCGCCCGCCAATTCGCCCGCGACGCCGCCCGCTACCCAGGCCTCGACGTCGCAGGGGGCGCCCACGCAATCCGCGGCACTGAACGGCTTCTATCTTCGAAGCTGGAATGTGGGCGCCTCCGATCCCGCCGGGCTCTACTTCGCCGTGCCCGAGGTGATATCCGATGGCCAGGTGAAATACCTGCCCGAGGTCCCCTGGGTCGACAACCAGCCGACGCTGATCTACACCGCGCCGATTGCCCGCTCGATCAGCCCGGCCGGCCAGGCCGCGATCGTCGCGCTCGCCCAGGCGGACGGCCTGCTCGGAGACGCGTCCACCTTCGATTGCCCGCCCAGCGCCAGCGGCGAGCCCTCGATCGGTGGCGGCGTCCCCAATTTTGAGCTGAAGGTGAACGGCGTTTCGCACTTCATCTCGGGCTCGTGCGATCTCGAAGGGCCCAGTCCGGCCGCCGCAAGCCCGGCGCCGGGAACCTGGGCCGCCTTCAACGATTTCGCGACTCACATCTACAACCTCTCCGGCTGGCTCGGTGCCGAGCTTGGCCCCGAGACTCCGTTCGAGCCGACGGCCCTGATGGTCTGGACGGCCCCGCCCGCGGACGCGTGGTGGGGGCCGTACGAGCCCGACCCGAAGGCCGCCTCCAGGCCGTGGCCGCTCAGCACGCCGCTCGCCTCGTTCGGCAACCCGGTCCACTGGAGCGGCGCCGTTCTGGCCGATCCCAGCCGCTGCGTGCTCCTCACCGGCCCCGACGTCCACACGTTGCTGGCGGGCGTCCAGGGCGCGAACGACGACACGCGGTTCACGGACGGCACGACGACCAAGGTGGTGGCGGTCAGCGTGGTCATGCCGGGCGAGCCGACGGACACCCTCTGCGGGGAGTAGCCCGCGAGAGCCGTCTCGCTCCCAGGTCAGTTCCCGGTGTCGAGGACCTCGCGCACCCGGGTCAGCAGGGCATCGGCGGTGAACGGCTTGGCGAGGTACGGCGACTTGCCATCCGTGCCGACGCCGTGGAGCAGCGCGTCGTTCGAGTAGCCCGACGCGAACAGGGTTCGCGCGCCGGGGTGGGTCGCGGAGAGCTGTGCCGCCAGCTCCCGGCCGCCCACGCCCGGCATGACCATGTCGGTGAACAGCAGGTCCAGGTGCGGCAGCGTCGAGGCCATGGCCAGAGCTTCGGGGCCGTTGGCCGCCGCGAGGACGCGGTAGCCGGCCCGGCTCAGGACGCGCTCGATGAAGACCCGCACCGCCTGCTCGTCCTCGGCCACGAGGATCGTCTCGCTGCCGCCCAGCGTCGGCCGGCTGCGGACCGCCGGCGCGCCCACCTCAGCGGCTCCGGCGACGCGCGGCAGGTGGATCGTGAACACGGTGCCGGCGCCCGACATGCTCGCCACGTCGATCGAGCCGCCGCTCATCTGGACCACGCCGATCACCGTCGAGAGGCCCAGACCCGTCCCCTTGCCACGCGCCTTGGTGGTGAAGAACGGCTCGAAGGCGTGGCTCAGCACCTCCGGCGTCATCCCGACGCCGGTGTCCGAGACGGAGAGTCTCACGTGCGGGCCTGCGACCGAGCCCAGGTGCGTGCGGGCGTATTCGGCGTCGAGCTCGACGTTGGCTGTCTCGATGGTGAGGCTTCCGCCGCCCGGCATGGCGTCGCGGGCGTTCACCGCCAGGTTCAGGATCACCTGCTCGAACTGGGCCCTGTCCGTGAGAGCCGGCCCGAGCTTCGGATCGGGTGCGATCGTGAGCTTCACGTCCTCGCCCATCAGCACCTCGAGCATTGGAGTCAGTCCGGCCAGGACATCGTTCAGGTCGACCGCTCGCGGCTGCAGGACCGTCTGGCGGCTGAAAGCCAGGAGCGCCCTCGTCAGCGCCGCGGCTCGGTCAGAGGCCTTGAGGATCTGGCCCAGGTCCGCGGCCACCGGTCCGTCCTCGTCGATCCCGGCGGAGGCCAGCTCGGAGAAGCCGCTGATCGCGGTCAGGATGTTGTTGAAGTCGTGGGCGATGCCGCCGGCGAGCCGGCCCACGGCCTCCATCCGCTGCGCCTGGGCGAGCTGGGCCTCTAGAGTTCGCTCGCGAGAGATGTCGCGCGCCACCTCGACCGTGCCCACGATCGCGGAGGCGGTGTCTCGCAAGGGCGCGACCGCCAGGTCGACCTCCACGGGCGAGCCATCGCGGCGCCGTTCCATCAGCCGGCCTTCCCAGCTCTCGCCGCGGGCCAATGCCGCCCCCATCTCCGCCAGGCTCTCCGGGTCCGAGTCCTCGCGCAGGAAGGACGGCCTGCGCCCGATCGCCTCGGCCTGGGGGAAGCCCGTGATCCGCGTGAAGGCGGGATTGACGTACGTGATGTGGCCGGCCCGATCCGTGGTGAGCATCGCCTCGGCGGCCTGGTCCACGGCGGCCGCGAGGCGTTCGCGCTCGGCGGCGGCCAGGGTCGCGTTCTGGCGGGCGGTTACCGCGAGCCGGGCGATGACCAGGGCCATGAGCAACCCGGTGCCCGGTACGTGCTGGCGCAGCATGTCCGGGTCGTTCCAGTCGCGGATCGCCGGAGCGATGAAGGCCACCGCGACCGCGATGTACGACAACCATGGAGTTGAGCGGGCGTAGTTCGCCAGCCCGCCGATCGGTCGCTCGCCGTCCCTCATCCGCCACTGGACATAGATCGCCAGGGCGAGCCCGAACCATGCGGCCGAGTAGAAGACGCCCGACAGGCCGCCCGGCGTGTACGTCCCCCGGACGGACTCGAGCCCGGAGGTCATGTCCCCCACGAACACGAGTGTCAGCGCCAGGGCCGTGACGCTCAGCGCAGCCTGGCTGCTGGCCCGGAGCCCTCGCATAACGACGGCCACGACCGAGAAGACCAGCGAGAGATCCGCCACGGGATACATGGCCGCGCTGAAAATGGCCAGGCTATCGGCCCCCGCGGCCCTCCCGGCCGGGTAGAGGATGAAGTGCCAGATGAGCAGCGCCGCGCACCAGGCGACGATTGCCACGTCCAGGCTGAACAGGACGACATCCGAGACGGTCTGGGTCGGCCTGGGCAGCATCGCCAGCGCGATCCAGGCCAGCGGGTACGTCGCGATCTCGAAGATGGGGACGGCCGGCGCCAGGAAGCCCAGGCCCGCGACGGTGCTCGAGGCGAAATGGATGAGCGCCCCGATGCCGTAGCTGACGAGCGCGACGGCGATGATCGTCCAGGCTCGTCGCGTTCGCGGGTCGAGGCGCCCCGCACGCCCCAGCCGAATCGCGCCGACGATGACGAGAATCCCCGCGGGAACGGTGGCGGCGCCGGTGAACCGGTTGGCGATCCCGACATCGCCGAGCCCGGAAGCCCACCACACCGAGTAGCAGGCGACGAGGATTCCGAGCAGCGCGATCAGCCAGGCGAGGGGATCGCGGCGCAAGGTCGGGCCGACCTCGACCGCTTCGGGCGCGCCCGATTCACCCCACGGCGCTGCCTGGAGTTCGCGCCCGGAGTCGGGGCCTACCCGCCCGCTCACAAGCGCTCTTGGCAAGCTCTCACGTCGCTGATGCTACGCCTGCCGAGCCCCCGTAACAGCGGGCTCCGACAGGACTATTGACCGATCGCGACTAGCCAATCTGTCGCCCCCTCGAATAGGAGGCCGTCCCAGCCGGGCCGGAATTCGACCTTCGGAAAGCCGGCCTGGGACAGGATCGCCGCGATCTCGGGCTGCTCGAAGGCGCGCTCGGTGACACCGAAGATCGAGAGGGCGCCGGTCTCGACGTCGAGGACGAGATGGCGCTCGACGGTGGCGCGGGCGTCGGGATCCCAGGCCCGCTCGGTCAGGACGACGTGGGCCTCACGACCGAACAGATCGTCGGCACCGGCCCACCACGAGCTTGCGGGCGAGCGATCGACAGTGGCGGCGTCGCGCATCTCCAGAACGAGCGGTGCCCCGGGGCGGAGCGACCGCCGCACACGGAACAGGATCTCGCGCAGGTCGTCGGGGCGGGGCACGCCGCTCTGGCCGTAGAGGTAGATCGCGGCGTCGAACTCGGCGAGCGGCAACGGGACCTCGCGCACGTCCGCTTCGATGAAGGTGCACGGCATTCCGGCCGTGATCTCGATGGCGTGGCGGATCGCGGCGGGGGACACGTCCACGCCGGTGACGGAGATGGCCCGGCGGGCGAACGCCGCGGCCACGAGTCCCGGGCCGCAGGTGACGTCCAGGAGCGACGAGCCGGGCCCGATCCGAAGCCACTCGATGAGGCGATCCGTCTGCCGCTCGATCGTGTCCAGGCGCCGGCTGGCCAGCTCGTGGGCCTGGTCGAGATGCTCGCGCAGCATCCGCTCGCTGAACGCGGGGTCGCCCCACGGCAGGTCCGTGGCGTCGGCACTCCACGCCCGCAGCGGCTCGTGGGCGGCGATCCGGCGAAGGGCTTCGCGATGGTCGGCCACGGGCGCATTGTGACGCAGAGGTCGACCCGTGGCGGCCCCGGGTGTGCTAAGAATCGGCGGTGCAACCACACCCGCGGCCAGCGCACCCCCGGCAGGCGCACCCCCGGCATCTGGAGCGCCCGCGGCGCGACGCGCGACTCCCTATCGTCCTGGCCGTCCTGCTGGTCGGGGTCCTGGCCTGGGTCGCGGTCGGGGGCCCGCGGGCGCTCGGCGGCTCCGCCGGGGCCGGCCCGGTGGCGGCGGTCACGCCCTCTCCCACTCCGACTCCGGTTCCGACTCCGACGCCCACCCCTCCGCCCCTGCCCGCGTGCGAGATGGGGGACGTGCCCGCCGTCCACGGCCAGCTCTCCGACTGGGACCGGACGTTGCTCGACACGACATACATGCTCGACAGCTTGTACGCGCCCCCGGATCTGGTTCCGGTCGGCCAGGCCGGCCTGGATGGAACCGGCTCGGTTCGATCGTTCGTCCTCCCGGACCTCGAGGTGCTGTACCAGGCCGCCAAAGGCGACGGCGTGACACCCAGGGTCAACTCCGCCTACCGCAGCTACAAGGATCAGGCCGACACCTTCGACGCAACCAAGAAGTCCCTGGGCTCCGAGTACGCGCTCGCCTCGGTCGCGCGGCCGGGCCATTCCGAGCACCAGCTGGGCACCGCGGTCGACTTCGGCGGCGCCGCCGGTGCCTGGCTGGCGGTGAACGCCTGGAAGTACGGCTTCATCGCCAGCTACCCCGCCGACCTCAGCCCGGGCTTCACCTGCTACAAGGCGGAGGCCTGGCACTATCGCTACTTCGGTCGGGAGACGGCCGCCGCCATCCACGACTCCGGGCTGAGCGCCCGCGAATGGCTCTGGATCAACGCCCGATAGCCGCGGGCGCCGCCCGCCGCCTCGTTGTCCACGGTCGCGCCTGATAGACTCACGATTCCCCGGAGCGGACCCGCCAGTTGGGTTGCCCGGCGGGGCCGAGGACTGATGGCGAGCATGGGTCGAGTCGCAGCCACTAGGAGGCGTCGCAGCCGCAACGGCGGGCTGATGCGCGCTCTCAACTTGCTCGCCTTCATGCCGCTCGCCAGTCGCGTGCCGATGTACGCGCGCCTCATCTGGGCGCTTGTCATGGACCCGCGGATCCCGGCCAGCCGCAAGGTCGTCCTCGTCGGAGCTGCCGGCTACGTGCTCGTGGGTCGGGACCTGATCCCGGACGACATACCCGTCCTGGGCGGGCTCGACGATGTGGCTGTGGTCATCCTGGCAGTGGAAGTATTCTTCGACGGCATTCCCGACGAGATCCTCGAGGAGAAGCTCGAAGAGCTCGCCATCGACCGCGAGGCTTTCCGGCGAGACATGGGTCAGGTGCGACGGTTCACCCCCGCACCCGTAAGAAGGATCATTCGTCGGCTGCCCGGTGCAATCGACTCGGCGGGCCGGCTGATCGCCAAAGCAGAGATCGGGCCGAAGGTTCGATCGCTCATCTCTAAGGAGGAATCGTTCGCGTGAAGGTCATCCTGACCGCCGACGTCGACAAGCTCGGCAAGAGCGGCGAGATGAAGGATGTCGCCGAAGGCTATGCCCGGAACTTCCTGATCCCTCGGAAGCTTGCAGTCCCCGCAGCGGGCGGCGCCTTTCGCGCCTGGCAGCACGACATCGCCAACCGCGAAGAGAAGCGGCAGCGCGAGCGCGAGGACGCCGACATCGCGGCCACCCGCATCGCCAGCACGACCCTGACGATGGGCGTCAAGGTGGGCGAGGGCGGGAAGCTGTACGGCTCGATCACCGCCAAGGACATCGCCGACGCGCTGGCCCGCCGCGGCATCACGGTCGATCGCCACAAGGTGGAGCTGCCCGACCCGCTCAAGTCGCTGGGCACGTACAAGGTGGCGATCAAGGTCTACCCGGGCATGACGCCCGAGGTCACGATCGTCGTCGAACCCAAGGGCTGAGCCCCGGGGCGGCACCTGGCCGCGTTAGAAGCGAGAAACGGCGCCCAGATCGGGCGCCGTTTCGCACATGTCGCGGCTTGAGGCCGGGAGATCTACCGCCCGATAACGCGGCGTCGCTTGATCGAGGTGAAGGCGGCGGCCGCGGCGACGCCGGCGAGGCCGGCGAAGACGATCAGGAGGCCCCCATTGCCCTTGCTGTCGGCCGGGCCGGAGACGGCGGTCCCGGTCGGAGGTGGTGTGGCGTTCGTATTGACGTAGGTTCGGAACGCGAAGTCCTGCACGCAGTACTGGTCGTTCCAATTCGCGATCGTCTTCCAGGTGGTGTCGAAGATGAGAGCGGTTCCAGGACCGTAGTTGTCCGCGCAGGCGCCGTCCCACTCGAGGCCGCCCGTCCCCTGAATCAGGATGGCGTACTTGGTTCCCGCGACAACGCTATTGGCGGGCGAGAACTCGAACAAGTTCCAATCACCGTCGGCCGGGTTGGACAGGGTCTCGCTGGCCAGGATCGTGCTCGTCGGCAGGCCGCTGCCGTCGGTGCCCGTGATCTGGATGGTGATGCTGCCGGCGTGCGGCTTCGCGACCCCGGCCGGAACCACCTGCAGGGCGGTGTGGACCTGGACTGCGTCCAACGCTCCCGACAGGCCGGCGGTGAAGGTTTGGGCGAGCAGCGTCTGGGGCGGCAGGGTCGCCGTCGTGGCGGTCTGATCCTGATCGAGAGTCCCCGGGACCGTGGCTAGAGCCGTTCCGGCCGTCATCGTCAGCAGGAACGCGACGGCCGCCGCGAGCGCTGGAATCCGGTGTTTCATGCCTGTCTCCTCCGTGCTGCTCCCTGGCTCCGATCGAGCTATCCGGACCTCTGCCGGGCTGAACCCGGGCGATCCTCGCCGACCCGTCGCCATTCGCTCCCGGCCCGCCGTCGGCAGCTGCGCGCCGGGCCCTCACGATCGTATGGGCCTCGTGGCGCCGCCAATTGCGGGGCCGGCCCTGTGCCGGCGGGTGGGACCGAGAGGGTGGCGGCCACGCTTGCAGTCCCGCCTGCCGGGACGGTCCCCGTCTGGCCGGTCCGGTCCTAGGGCGTCAGCAGACGCCAGCTCCGGCCGCCGTCGGCCGTGGAGTACAGCCTGGCGGTGGGGACCTGGTCGTTCGGGCCCGTCCAGCCGTGGGTCGCGTCGACGAAGTGGGCGATCGAGCCGTTGAAGGGCTGGGCGCCCTCGAGGGCCCAATGGTGGCCGCCGTCGATCGTGTAGATCGTCTGCGACGGACCCACGCCGCTGCCGGTGACCGTCCCCTCCGTTCCGATCCATTCCAGCGGCCCGAGGAACTGGACCTGCGCGCTGGACAGGTTCGCGATGCCCGGGACGCTCGAGGTGTAGTTGGTCCAGGTATGGCCCTGGTCGGTCGAGTCCGTGTAGTTGTACTGAACTGTGCCGTAGTCAAGGCCCAGGTCGCCATACCACTTGGTCGTGCCCAGGAAGCTGATCACGGGCTCCGAGTAGTCGGTCGTCGGCAGGTGCCGATGGGTCCAGTGGCCCCAGCCGGTGATCGTGCTTGAGATCTGGTCGTCATACTCCGCGACCCCGATGCTCGGCGTCATGAACTGCACGCGATAGGCGTCGCCCGACCCCGTGCCCGGATCCGGGGGCGTATAGGCGAGGGGCGCCGACCACGTGCGTCCGCCGTCGGTCGTCTCGAAGATGGAGGTATTGACGCCGTCGAACCCGGTCCGCATCCAGATGTAGACGAACGCGGTGTTCGCGTCCACGTAGTCGAAGGTCGCCGCCGGGTCGCCCGGGGCGCCGCAGAAATCCCCCGAGGTGCAGGGCGAGGCCATCACATCGTGGGCGATCGGCGTGAGGGCGGTGTAGGCCCAGGTCTGGCCGCCATCGCTGGTGCGCCAGATGTAGTAGGTGCTGGTCGAGTGGCCGACGTCGACGGCGGCGAGCAGCGCGTGATTGGCATCCAGCGCGCCGAGACCGCGGATCGTGCTGGCGATCAGCCTGCGGGGGTATGCGTTCGCCCAGGTAGACCCGTCATCGATGGTCTGCCACAGGCCGCTGTTGGTGAGGACCCAGCCGACGCCCGGCGCGACGAGGACGTCCTGCTTCACGGTCTGGCCGTGGACCCAGGCGACGCGGGGGGCCGGAGTGGCCGCCGGGCCGGTCGTGGGCGTCGCGGCCTCGGTCGCCGACAGCGTCGCGGAGGGGTCTGTCGCGAGCGTTGGAGTGGGCGTGTCGGTCGGCGAAGCGGCGGGCGTCGCGGTAGCGGCGGCGAAGGTATCGGCGGGCGTGTCGGTCGGCGCTCCTGTGCTCGCGGACGAGCCGCATGCTGCGGCCAGCGCCAGTACCGCGGAGATACCGGCTAGTCGAAGAAGCGTCAGATATCTCATCGGCCCATGTTGCGTCGCCGGCCGCGGCTGTCCAGAGGTCGGACTACCTGTCCCAGTGGGCGCGCCGCGAACGGCTCGGCATTGCCCGGAAGGAGGGCCTGGCTCGCCCTCTCGCCAGGCGTGCCCGCCCGCGGCATCATTCGGCCATGAGCGGCGGCCGGCTGTGCATCATCCACGTGGACCTGGACGCGTTCTTCGCGGCCGTGGAGCAGCGCGACCGCCCGGAGTTGCGCGGCAAGCCGGTGATCGTCGGCGGCGACCCGCGGTCCCGCGGCGTCGTAAGCACGTGCAGCTACGAGGCCCGCAAGTTCGGAGTGCATTCGGCGATGCCGCTGCGGACGGCGCTCTCGCTCTGCCCTCAGGGCGTGTTCGTGCCCGTGGACGGTGCCAAGTACCAGCGCGTAAGCCGCGAAGTCATGACGGTGCTGCGGCACTTCACGCCCGTGGTCGAGCAGGTCTCGATCGACGAGGCGTTCCTCGACGTCGCCGGGTCGGAGGGGCTCTTCGGACCCGCGCCGGAGATCGCCCGCCGCATCAAGGCGGAGGTCGTCGATGCGGTCGGTCTCACCGTCTCGGTCGGCGTGGCGACCAACAAGCTCATCGCCAAAGTGGCAAGCGACCTGCGCAAGCCTGACGGCCTGGTCGTGGTTCAGCCTGGGGACGAGGCCACCTTCCTCGCCCCGCTGGAGATTCGGCGGCTGTGGGGGATCGGGCCCAAAACGGCCGATCGACTGCACGGCCTGGGCATTGCGACGATAGGCGAGCTGGCGGCGCTGCCGGTGGAGACGCTCACGCGCGCGCTCGGCGAGCACGGCGCCACGCTCCACGATCGGGCGCTCGGCATCGATCCGGAGCCGGTTCATGGGGGAGGAGAGGCCGCCAAATCTGTCAGCCACGAGACGACGTTCGCGGTCGACGTGACCGACGCCGCCGAGATCGAGCGGACGCTGCTGGCGCTCACGGAAGGCGTCTCGGCTCGGCTTCGGGCGGCCGGGATTCGGGCGGGGACGGTGGCTGTCAAGATCCGCGACTCGCAGTTCCGGACGATCACCCGCCAGAAGTCGCTGCCGGAACCTTCCGACCTCACCGACACGATCTGGCGGGCGGCGGTCGAGCTCACCCGGCCGGAGGTGCGCGGCAAGAAGATCAGGCTGCTCGGAGTCGCCGCGACTCAGCTCGGCCAGCCCGAACAGACCAGCATGTTCGAGATCGTGGACGAGAAGCAGCGGCGCGTGGTGGACGCCACCGATGCGGTCCGCCGACGCTTCGGCGATCGAGCCGTGACGCGCGGGAGCCTGCTCCATCGTCCAATGCCCTCGCCGTTCGAGCGCGACCCGGCATCCGCGGTCGAAGGCCGCGTGGGGATCCCGCCGATCGAGGACGAGATCGAATAGGGCCGGCGGGGCAGCGACGGGCGCTAATCGAACGGGCGTCCGCTTTCGCGTGACACGCTAGCTGGCACAGCCGCCCGCCATTGTCGCGGCGTGACTGGACGCGCAAGACGAAAGCTCTTGACGCCGAACGTTTGTTCGAGTAGTCTCAGGCATGTAATAGAACGTCCGTTCTTACGCTCAAGTGCCCGCGAGCGAACGACGGCCCGCCAAAGCGAAGAGGAGTCCGCGATGGCCATCGTCCGCATGGAACCCGTCAACGTCCACGTCCGAGCCGACTGGCTGGACGGAACCCCGCGCGAGATCACCTGGGGCGACGTCCGCCTGCCGGTGACGCGCCTGACCGCGGTGCGCAGCGAAACCTCGGCCTATCGAGCCGCCGTCGGCCCTCGCACCTACTTCGAAGTCGAGACGCCGGGGGTCAAGCTGGCGCTCTGCTACACGCACCGATCGCACCGCTGGACGGTCGATGGGGTGGACGACGAGGTGGGCCTGGCCTAGCCGGGATCAGAGTCGAACCGCCACGAGCTCGCCCCCGCCGATCGGAACGACGAGGCCCGAAAGCCGCGGATCGGCGAGGGCTCGAGCGCGGAACTCCTCGAGGGCGGAGGCATGAGAGGTGAGGTTGTCGGCGACGAGCAGCCCGCCCTGGCGGAGGGCATCGATTGCGGGGCCGAGGAGGCGGAGGTAGTCGTCCTTCTCGGCGTCGATGAAGACCAGATCCGCGTGACCGGCGAAGCCGGCCAGGCCCTCGCCGCCGTCGCCCTCGCGCAGATCCACGAACGGCTCCACTCCCGCGGCCGCGAAGGTGCGGCGAGCGATCGCAACCTTGGCGGGATCCACCTCAAAGGTGGTCACGCGGCCAGCGGTCTTCGCCGCGGCCATGGCCAGCCAGAGCGTGGAGTAGCCGCTGCTCGTGCCCACTTCCACGATTGTCACGGCACGAGTCGCAACGGCCAGGGTCAGCAGGAACTGACCCACGTCCGGTGCGATCGCGCGCAGCCTGGCGCCCTGTGGAGTTCCGTCCACCCGATCGGCGGCGTCGCGGGCCTGGAGCTCGGCCATCACAGCTCTCACGAGTTCGGTCGCGAGGTCCAAGGCTGCCTCCAGACGGGGTGCGATTCGCGGCTGAGTCGTCGATCATGACCCGTTCGGCCGATCCGGGAGGGCGCTTGATCCCTCCTTGCGCCCGGAGCCCGCAGGGCGCGACGACGGCAGCGACCATCCAATCGAACGCCGCGGGCCCGCCAATCCCTACAATCAGCCCATGGAGAAGCCGCAGAAGTCCGTCTCGCTCGCAGATCTGACCGTCGGCAAGTTCGTAGAGCGCCTCTCCTCGGCTGAACCCGTTCCCGGAGGAGGAGCGGCCTCGGCCCTGGCGGCGGCGCTGGGCGCGGCGCTGGTATCCATGGTCGCGGGCCTGTCGCTGGGTCGGTCCAAGTACGCGGCCTACGAGGCCACGCTGGCCCGGGCCGACGCCGCGGGCAAGGAGCTCGCGGCGGAGTTGCTCGCTCTCTCCGATCGAGACGCGGAAGCCTATGCGGGCTATTCCGCCGCGCTCAAGCTGCCGCGGGACACGCACGAGCAGAGGGAGGCGCGGCGGTCGGCAATCCGGGCGGCGGCGCGGGTGGCGTCGGACGCGCCGTGGGATTGCGTTCGGGCGTGCCTGCGGCTGGCCGAGATCGCGGAGGCGATCGCCGGGCGAAGCAACGTCAACGCCTCGAGCGACGTGCTGGTCGCGGCGCTGCTCGCCGAAGCGGGCGCCAGGGGAGCGGCCGAGAACGTCCGCATCAACCTGCCGTCCACAGGCGACGAGGAGTACTCCGAGGCGATGAGCCGCCAGCTCGACGAGACGCTCCACGACATCTCGGCGCTGGCCTCCCGGACCCGCGAGATCGTCCTGTCGGGCGGGCCCCAGGACCCGGAGGCCGAGGCGCCGTGAGCGTCCACGGAGACGGGACGCCCACCGCCACCGCTACCGCGGCGTCGGCGGGTCCGCGGCTGCTGGCTGGAAGCCCCATCGCGGCCGAGATTCGAGCCGGCCTGACCGCCGACTTCGCCGCGTTCAAGGAGCGCTGGGGCTACGCGCCGACGCTCGCGGTCGTCCTGGTCGGCGCGGACGCGCCTTCGGCCGTGTACCTGCAGCAGATCCTTCGGACGTGCGAGAAGGTCGGCGTCCAGGGGCGGCTGGTGGAGATCGGCTCGGACGTGACTCCGGACGCGCTCTGCAACGAGATCGAGCGCCTCAACGCCGATCCGGCCGTGGCCGGGATCATCGTCCAGATGCCGCTCCCGGACCACATCCCGCTGCGGACCGTGATCGATTCGATCGACCCGGCCAAGGACATCGATGGCATCCACCCCCACAACGCCGGCCTGCTCTCGCTCGGCTACGACGGCTTCCTGCCGGCGACGGCCCAGGCCGCGGTCGAGATCCTCAAGCGCTCGGGGATCGAGATCGCTGGCAAGCGCGTGGTCGTCGTCGGGCGGTCGAACGTGGTCGGCAAGCCCGCGGCGCTGCTGCTCCTGCGCGAGCACGGCACGGTCGGCATCCTCCACTCGAAGACCCGCGACCTGGGCCACTACACCCGCGACGCCGAGATCCTGGTCGTCGCGGCCGGCAGGCCGGGCCTGGTCACCGGCGAGATGCTCTCGCCGGGGGTCGTGGTCGTGGACGTGGGCATCAACGTGGTGGGCGACAGGCTCGTCGGCGACGTTGACTTCGAGTCGGCGAAGGATGTGGTCGGCGCGATCACCCCGGTGCCCGGCGGCGTCGGGCCGCTCACGAACGCGCTCCTGCTGGCGCATCTCCTGCGCGCGGCTACGGACCAGGCGGAGCGGCGCGCCGGGGCCGCGGCGAAGGCGGCCGCTCGATGACCGCCGCCGGCCCCATGCCCAACAGCCTCGAGATCGCCCGGTCCGTGACCCTGCGGCCGATCATGGAGCTCGCGCGGGAGCTCGGCCTCCACGATGACGAGGTCGAGCTGTACGGGCCGTACAAGGCCAAGATCAGCCTGGCCGGCATCACGCGCCTGGAGGCTGAGGCGGCCGCGTCGGGCAAGCACGGCAAGTACGTCGTCGTCACGGCCATCACGCCCACTCCGCTGGGCGAGGGCAAGACGACCACCAACATCGGCCTGGTCCAGGGGCTCAACCGGATCGGCCACAAGGCGGCGGTCTGCATTCGCCAGCCTTCGCTCGGCCCAGTGTTCGGGATCAAGGGCGGGGCCGCCGGCGGCGGATACAGCCAGGTAATCCCGATGGAGGACTTCAACCTTCACCTCACCGGCGACAACCATGCCGTCGGGGCGGCGCACAACCTGCTCGCCGCCTTCGTCGACAACTCGCTGACGCACAACAACCCGCTCGGCATCGATCCGCTAGGCGTGCTCTGGCCGCGCGTCGTCGACATCTCCGACCGGGCGGTCCGAAAGGCGATCATCGGCCTCGGCGGGCGCGAGAACGGCTACCCGCGCGAGACCGAATGGCAGATCACCGTCGCCAGCGAGGTCATGGCGGTGCTGGCGCTCGCGTCCGACCTACAGGACCTGCGCCGCCGGCTCGGCCGAATGGTCGTCGCCACCAGCTTCGACGGTCGGATGATCACTGCCGAGGACCTCAAGTGCGCCGGCGCGATGACCGTCCTGCTGCTCGACGCGATCAAGCCGAACCTGCTCCAGACCCTGGAGGGCGGGCCCGCGTTCGTCCACTGCGGGCCGTTCGCCAACATCGCCCACGGCAACAACAGCGTCCTGGCCGATCGCCTGGCGCTCGCCACGTGCGAGATCGCTTGCACCGAAGCCGGCTTCGGTGCGGACATGGGCGCCGAGAAGTTCTTCGACATCAAGTGCCGCCAGAGCGGCCTTCGCCCCGACGCGGCGGTCATGGTCGCGACGGTCCGCGCCCTCAAGATGCACGGCGGCGTCGGCCGGATCGTGGCCGGCAAGCCGCTCGACCCGGCGCTCGAAGCGGAGAACGTGGAGGCCGTTCGAAGGGGCTCGGCCAACCTGGCCGCCCAGATCGAGAACGTGCGCCACTTCCATGTCCCCGTGGTGGTGGCCGTCAACCACTATCCCGGCGACACCGAAGCGGAGGTGGCCGCGATCCGGGAAGTGGCGCTGGCCGCCGGCTCGCGCGACGTGGTGGTGAGCCGCCACTTCGCCGAGGGCGGGGCCGGGGCCGAGGACCTGGCCCGGGCCGTCTGGTCGGCGGCGGAGGAAGGGGCGCCGGACTTCACGCTGCTCTACCCCGACGACCTGCCGCTGCGCGAGAAGATCGAGACCGTCGCGGTCCGGATCTACGGCGCCCGCGGCGTCGACGAGCTGCCGGCGGCGAGCAAGGCTCTGAAGCTGTACGAGGAGCTGGGCTTCGGCAACCTGCCGGTTTGCATGGCCAAGACCCACCTCTCGCTCAGCCACGACCCGAACCTCAAGGGCCGGCCGACCGGCTTCCGCGTCCCCATCCGCGAGGTCCGACTCTCGGCCGGGGCCGGCTTCGTCACCCCGCTCCTGGGGGAGATGCGCACCATGCCGGGGCTGCCCTCGCACCCCGCCGGCGAGTCGATCGACATCGACTCCGACGGCAACATCGTCGGCCTGTTCTAGGCCGCGGCCGAAGGCGGGGCCGACCATGCTCACGCTGATCCTCACCCGACACGGTCAGGCTGCCGAAGGTGACGTCATGCTCGGCGGACAGCTCGACCTGGCGCTGATGCCCCGAGGGCGGGAGGAGGCCGAGGCCCTGGCGCGGCGGCTGTCGGGCGTCCGGATCGATCGCATCATCGCCAGCCCGATGCTTCGCGCGCTCGAGACCGCCCAGACGATCGCGCGAGGCCGGCCGGTCGAGGTGGACGAGCGGCTGCGCGAGCTCGACTACGGGCGATGGGAGAGCCTGACCTACGCCGAGATCGATGCCCACGATCCGGAGCTGCGGGCGCGCTGGGAGCACGATCCGGCAGAGACTCACGCACCCGGCGGCGAATCCGGTGACGACGTGGCTGCCCGCGCCCTCAACTTCCTGGTCGACTTGATCGCGGCCGAAGAGGCGGCCGAAGAGGCGGCGGCCGAAGGCACGCCCGGCACCTTCCCCGCGCCCGGCACCCGAGAGGGCCGGCATTCGCCCGACCCCGGCGGCTCGCGGGCTATCGTTTCGGAAGCCCAGGCCGAAGCCGAGGGCGAGCGTCGCGTCCTCGTCGTCGGCCACGGAACCTTCAATCGCATCCTTCTGTGCGTCGCCCTGGGCATCCCCGTGCGCGACTACCGCCGCCGCTTCCTCCAGGACCGTACCAACCTGACCGTGCTGCGCTACGAGCGGGGCGACACGCCCGACGGCGCCCAGCTGATCCTCGCCAACGACGTCAGCCACCTCCGCCACCCCGGCGAGGCGCCCTGGGGCTAAACACCCCGCGCCGCCCCGAGTAGTCGCCGGCGAAGCGGACGGCCTCTGCGTCATCGGGCCCCGAGTGGCAGACTGGCGGAAGGGGAACGTCACGATCGGCCGAATGGAGGCCTGACCCGGGTGTTTCGAGCAGCGACGGCCTACGTCATCCTGTTCGCCGCCGTCGGCGCATACGCGCCGTTCCTGCAGCAGTACTACCAGAGCCTCGGCATCCCGCTGCCGGCGATCGGGCTGCTGGCGGCCTTCGCCTCGGCCATGGTCGTGGTCGCGGCGCCGTTCTGGGGCGCGATCCACGACCACGTTCCCGCCTCGCGGCTGCTCATCCCGTTCGCGGCGGCGATCGCCACGGTCGGCGCGCTGGGCCTGGCCACGGCCGGAGCCACGCCGCTGATCGTTCTCGCGGCGGCGACATGGGCGATCGGCATGGCCGGCACGAGCCCGATGATGGACGTCCGCGTCCTGTCGATGGTCGGCGCCGACCGGACCCGCTACGCCTGGATTCGAGCCTGCGGCTCCGCGAGCTTCATCGTCTGTGCCCCGCTCGTGGGCCTGCTCGTCGACCGCAACGGCATGAGCGCCATGTTCTGGGTCATGGTTCCGGCCCTGGCCCTGGTCGGCGCCTCCGTCATCGCCCTTCCTCCGCGCCTGGATTCCGTTCGCCCGCCGAGCCTCCGCAAGGCCCCGGGCACGGTCCTGCGCCATCGCCCGATCGCGCTCTTCCTCATCGGCTCGACCGTGGCGTGGACCGCCATCTCCGCCCAGAACTCGTTCTTCTCGATCTACCTGCGGGACCTCGGGGCGCCGGACAGTGTGGTCGGCTGGACATGGGCCGTCGCCGCCACGATGGAGATCCCGGTCATGTTCCTGTTCCCCTGGCTGGCCAGACGCTACGGGGTCGAGCGCCTGATCGTCGTCGGGGCCGCGATCGCGTGCGCTCGCGAGGTCGCCAACGTCGTCTTCACGGCGCCGGCGCTGCTGCTTGCCTGCTCGCTCATGCAGGGCGCGGGCTACGCCCTGATCCTGATCGGAGGCGTGACATTCGTCTCGCTTCAGGCGCCGCAGGGGACCGCCGCCACGGCCCAGGGGATGTTCAGCGGCGTGGCCGGCAGCCTGGCCGCGATCCTGGGCGCGGGCGTCGGGGGTCAACTGGCGGGCTTGCTGGCGATTCGCGGGCTGTACGCCGTTGCCGCGTGCCTGGGCGCGCTCGCCGTTGCGTTGATCGCCGTGGCCGTGCTACCCGTGGCCCGAAGCGGCGTGCCCCGGCCCGCCCCCGCCCCGGCCCCGGCCGACCTCGCCGAGGCTACAGACCCAGGCGCCTGATTCGAACTCGGATCGTGTTCGCCACCACCTGGGCCCCGAGGTCGCTGAAATGCAGGCCGTCCGTCGTGTACTTCGGATAGTAGACACCGTTCCCGTTCGCGAGGGGGGCGTGGATGTCCACGTAGTTGACCTTCTGGGAATTAGCCAGGTTGATGATCGCCGCGTTGAGAGAGTTGATCTTGGGCGCCATAGAGGTCCATGAGTCGGGCGGTACAAGGAGCAGGATGACCGTGATCTTGTGCGCCTTCGCTCCAACGATGATGGCCCGCAGGTTGGCGATCGTGGCGCTGCCCTTGATGTTGTACCCGAGGTCGTTCGTGCCGCCCAGGACGAACAGCACATCGGGATGGTAGTTGTACACGTCGCTGGCGAGCCGGGCCCGCATCTGGGCGGTCGTGTTGCCGGGCACGCCGGCGTTGTGGAGCAGCTTGAGGACCGTGTCCTGGGCATCCAGCCGCGTGGGCCACGGCGTGTCCGGCCACGCGGTCAGCGAGTCGCCCAGGGCCACGAAGCTGCGAACCTTCACGGGCTTCGGTGTCGCCTTCTTGGCGGGCGCCGGCTTGGGCTTGGGCTTTGCCGTTGGGGTCGCCGTCGGGGCCGGCGTGATGTCCGGTGAGGCCGTGTCTTCCGGATTCACCGTCTCGGTCGGAGTCGGGCTGGGATCTGCGTTGACGTTGGCGGCGATCTCGTTGTTGGGCGTCGAGCTGGCCGCCCCGGCTCCGGCGATCGGCCCAGTCACCGAGATCAGCGAGGCGATCATCAGCAGCATCAGCACTCCGAGCATCTCGCGCCGCCTGGGTTCCTTGGGCAGGAATCGTCGCCCCAGCTCAGCGGCCGCCGTCGCCAGGGCCGCTCCCTCGCCGCCCACGGAACCCGCGGCGGGGCGCGCCATGTGCCTGGACGACTCGGCGACATGGTGGGGGTCCAGGTGGGCCATCGGCCTGGGCGTGGCCGGGTAGAAGAGGATGGCGCGCAGCCAGCCGGGAATCCAGGAGATGCGGCGCGCACCAGCCGGTCGACCCACTTGGGCGGCCTGCCCCTGCGCGGCCCGATCTCGGATGGAGCCGCCCGATGGGTCGCGGCCGCGGATGCTGCTCACGCCGCGACGGTGCTAATCGGTTCGTTCAGCATGGGGACGCGCTCCGTGCCGTTGATGGCCGACAGCCCGGTCTTCCCCGGACGCCGGTTCAAGTCTGCCACGGAATGGGTCGATGGCGCACGCCGGCCGCCCGCCCGGCTCCCGTGCCCGGCCGATCCCGGGGCGGATTCGGCGCAGCCCGAGCGATTTCTTAGGCCTATTGCTCGGCCCGCCGCCAGCCGGGATGGCCCAGGCGCCACCACACGAAGGCGACGACGGCGAGCACGCACGCGACCAGGATGAGGGTGTCGAAGGGCCGGAGCGTCTCGCGGATCTGCCTCCAGTTCTCGCCCAGGACCGTGCCGGCGTAGACCAGGGCGATCGTCCACGGGATGGCGCCCAGGGTCGAATAGACGGTGAAGCGACCGAGGGGCATGTGCGACACGCCGGCGATGAAGCTGATCACGCTTCGAACGCCCGGCAGCAGGCGGCTGATGAAGGCGGTCGGCGAGCCCCAGCGGGCGAAGAAGCTCTCGGCCAGGTCGACCTCATGGGGGCGGATCAGAAGGAACCTCCCCCACCGATCGAGGAAGGGCCGGCCCAGCTTCGAGCCCAACGCGTAGCCGCACAGAGAGCCGGTCGTGTTGGCCAGGATCCCGATGACCACGACCACCCAGAAGTTCCACGGGCCGTGGGTCAGCGGCTCGATCTTGGTCGGGTCGCTCACGAGAAAGCCGGCGTACGGCAGGATCAGCTCGGACGGCAGCGGTAGCAGCGTCGATTCGATGACCATGGCGAAGGCGACGCCGAGATAGCCGACGGTGGCGTACAGCTGGTCGAGAAACGGGATGACGATCGTGTCGATGAATGCGAGCACGCGGCCCTCGAATGGTTGGGGTTGCGAGGCCGCCGGGTGACGGCGGGCGGAACGTTGGGCAGGATACCCGAGCCGCGGCGCCAGCGCCCGGCGCGCCCCACCCGAGCCGCCGCGCCCGCACCCGGTCGGCTCGCCAGGGGTCGCGGAGTTGCGCGCGGAGCCGTCTAGGCCAGCAGGACCGGCCGTTCCTGGCCGGAGCAGCGATCGATCGCCCGGCGGATCCGCACGGCGTCGGCCAGGCCGGCCCGCTGCAGCGCCCAGAGGGCCGGCAGAAGTCGCGGATCGCGGGCCTCGGCGGCGGCGTCCAGCTCGAGCCCGACGACCGCCGGCGACTCGAGGGCCCGGATGAGATGCGGTACCGCTCGCGGGTCGCGCCGGACCGCCAGGCCGAACAGGGCCTCGGCGCGCGTGGTGTGGTAGGCGTCCTCGGTTCGAGCCAGCAACGCCGCGCGAACGTCCGGGCCATCGTCGCTCGAGAGCGTGCCCAGCCCAAACGTGGCCCAGTCGCGCACCTCCGGCTCCGCGTCACCGGAGAGCTTGATCAGCGCGAACCTCACGTCGCGGCTCAGCGGCTGGGGGCTCAGCGTGGCGACGGCGAAGGCGACGGCGAGTCGGACGCCGGCGTCGGAATTGCCGGCCAGGGGCACGATTCGGCCGAGCGCGTCCGCGGAGCCGATATGACCCAGGGCAGCGACGATCGACGCCACTGCGCAGGAATCGGTTTCGACGGAGAGCGCGTCGAGCAGCGCCGTCAGTGCGGCGGGGCGTGCGCCCGGATCGATCCCCACGAGGCGGCCCAGGACGTCAGCTCCGAGGGTTCGCTCGTGGGCGGCGGCATCGCGGAGCAACCGCAGGCACAGCTGGAGCACGTCGTCGGGACAGTCCCTGACGATGCCGCCGATCAGCTCCCAGCGGCAGTCCTCATCGACGCTCGCGAGCGCAGCCTCGACGCGGACGTCAAGTGCCCTCATGGCGCACCTCGTGCAGTTTCGACGACCGTCCCCCGGCCGCGCGACTCTCTATTGGACGGGACCTCGGCGCGGCCCTTCCCCTGCCGCGTGGAACCTACGTTAACGATCCTGCAACCTTTGGGAACTCAGTCGCGCGGGAGGGAACGGCGGGTACGTCAGATGGGCTAGCGACCCCGTAACAACTCGATTGAGTGGGCCCGCAACTCCAGCTAGCTGGTCAGGCCGCTGCCCCGCTGCAGGATGCGCTTGGCCAGCAATCGGCGGCAACCTCTCGGTCAGCGACCCGCCGGATTCACCTCGAGCTGCCAGCCAGGCGGTATGACCATCGAGCAGGTCGTGGTTCGCTGGTCGACGCACCTGGCGAACGGCGCCCAGTCCGACGCCGCTGTCGGGCTGAGGTGGTAGCCGCTCAGGATGCCGCCTGCCAGGAGAAGGCAGGCCAGGCCGGCCGCGGCCCGTGTGAATTGTCCCGCGGGCCGGGAGATGAGCAGCGCCACGTAGAGAACGGCGATCGGGGCGAGGAAGTACCGGGGTGTGGCGCCGGGCCCGAGGAGCGTCCGAATGCTGAGGTCTATGCCGGTCATGGCCCACAGCGCTAGGACCCAACCCCCGAGGAGGGTGAGCAGGAGCGCGGCCGCTTCGAGTCGAGGAAGGCGGATCCAGACGGCGACGAGCGCCGCAGTAAGCACTATCGCCACGAACCACACCAACAGGTGAGGGGACGCGGTCGCCAGGTTCGTGGGCCCCAGGGCGGCCATGGCAGGTACGCGCTTGATGAGTACCAGGAGCGCGCTCACGGGTTGGGCCATGCCGGCGATGTTCCCGCGCCTGCTGGATGCGAGAAGGAAGCCGACCTGGACGAGAACGCCGGCCACCGCCACTCCGAGGAGGAGGACCGAATGCCGGGATCGGTTTCGCAGTGCTCGGACCGCAAGGCTCGGGAGGCAGTAGAGCGCCGCGAACCCGGACAGCGCGGTCAGCGCGGTGAACGCGACCTCCCCGGCCTTGAGCTTCCGGCTCACCGGGTCGTAGAACATACCGAGCAGCACCAGGCCGATGCCCATCCACCAGTGGGCATTGGCCAGCACCAGGTAGGTCTCCCCGATCCCGGGTGCGCACAGGAGCGCCAGCAGGCACAGGACGCGCATGTTCGGCGAAACCGGGATCCGCCATCGGGACGAGAGCACGAAGCCGCACGAGATGACGGCGGCAGCCGCCGCTACGGCGGCGTACACGGCCGGTTGTACGGAGATGGGCAGGGGCGCGGCCAGGCTGGCCACGACGCGCTGAAGCAGGAAGAACTGGCCGTTGTACGGCTCGAACACGGCTCCCCAGCCGCGCTCGATCGCATCCTTGAAGAAGATCGTGCCGTCCTCCGCGAAGAACACGGGGGACGCAAGGCCGGTCGGCCTTCGCAGGATGAAGAGGTATACCGCGCCGGCCAGGATCGCCAGGGTCGATACAGGTGACGAGGGCGCCATCAGCCTCGAGAACTGCCCGCGCAGCGCCTCGAAGTACCAGTGGAGGTAGTGGGGCAGCCACTTGCGCAGCTTGAAGTTGCTCTTGCCGGCGGTCCGATCGCGCCACGTCGTTGGTACCTCAGCCAGCCTGCGGCCGGCGAGGGTCGCCTTGACCGAGAGCTCCAGGGCGAGCTCGAAGCCCGCCGTGCTCTCGATCGAGACGGTGTCGAGGAAGCGGCGGCTGTAGAGCTTGAAATTGTTGGTCGGGTCGTGGATCGGGACCCTGGCGAGCCAGTGCAGCGAGAGGCCGGCGGCACGGCTCATCAGGCGCTTCAGCAGTGGGCCGCCGACCTGCCTGCCGCCGCGCATGTACCTGCTCGCGGCCACGACGTCCGCGCCGTCGCGGGCCAGCGCCACCATGCCGTCCACCACCTCGGGCTCATCGGAACCGTCGGCCATGGAGATCAGCACGTAAGGCGCGCGGGCGGCGGCGAGGCCCGCCTTCATGGCGTTGAGGACTCCCCGACCGAGCTCGTTGCGCAGCGGCCGGAGCTCGGGTATCTCGGCCTGGAGGGCCCGCACGACCGGTACCGTCGTGTCCTCGTCGAAGTCGTAGACGACGAGGATCTCGCACGGCTCGTGGATGCCGGCGGCGAGCGCCCGGAGGACCGGCGCGACCGCCTCGCCCTCGTTGTACACGGGGATGACGACGGACAGCTCGGGCGCCTTGACGGCGGCCCTCATAGCGGGGTGGCCGCCGGTTCGAGCGGGCGATCCGGCCCGGAGGCCTCATCGGCCAGCCGGCCCAGGCCCACGTCCATGGCGGCCAGCGAGACCGCTCCCGCGATCGCGACGGGCAGCACGGACATGACGTGGGCAACCACCGCCAGCGCCAGCGCCGGGGCGGCCGCCACACCGAAAGCTCCGGCGGTTGTCGCCGCGGCCAGCTCGAAGGTGCCCACGTAGCCGGGCGCCGAAGGAAGCGCGGTCCCCAGCACCGTGACCGCTCCAATGAGGAGCGCGGCCGCTGGGCTCACCGAGATGCCGATCGCGCGCGCCGCGAGCCAGAAAGTGGTCGCATCGAGCATCCAGCACGCCGCGCTGATCACGACGGCCATGAAGACGGCTCGCGAGCGGCTGGGCCGGTCGATGCCGCGGGCGAAGTTGGCTAGACGCACCAGCATCGGCTCGGCCCGGGCGGCGCCGGGGAGATGGCCGAGCAGTCCGCGCAGTATCCGCACCAGTGGCCCAAAGCCGACCACGATCAGGGCCGCCGTCAGAGCGGTAGCGGCCAGCGCGACGAGCGCCGTCGACTGCACGATCCAGCCTGGGGCGTTGACGAGGGCCGCGGCCGCGAAGGCGACGACCGCCAGGGTCGCCGTGTCGACGATGCGCTCGAGGACGACCGAGCCGAAAGCCTCGGCCGCGTCGAGCTTCTCGCGACGGGCCACGAGGTACGCCCGGATGGGCTCGCCCAGCCGGGCGGGGAGGACGGCGTTGCCGAGATAGCCCACGAGCAGCACCGGGGCGATCCGCCCGAGTCGAATCCGGCCGCCGCCGGGCGGAGGGGGAAGGAGAAGGCGCCAGCGCACCGAGCGCAGCGTGACCTGCGTCGCCACGACCGCCAGGCAGGCCGCGACCGGGATCGGGTTTGCGCCGGCGAGCAGCTTGACGCTGGCCCCCAGGTCCACGGAGCGGAGCACGAGCCAGAGGGACGCGAGGCTGACGAGCAGCCCAACTACGCGAATGACTCGACCGTGCCTCCGACCGCCCATGCTCAACTCATCGGGCTCCGCCGCCCATCAGATTCGCCCGGCCTCGTACTCGCCCTTGATCCAGGGGATCACCTCGTCGAGCATCGTGTCCAGGCTCGTCGTCGCCTCGAAGCCGAGCACCTCTCGAGCCTTGCGGACGTCCGGGACGCGCATCTGGACGTCGTGCTCGAAGGGCGGATCCGTCACGTATCGGAACGGCCGGTTGCCGTTGATCTTGCGCCAGATCGTCTGAGCGAGGTCGAGCACCGTGGTGCTCTGGGCCGTCGATAGGTTGAAGTCCTCGTTGATCGCCTTGGGGCTCTCGACGGCGAGGCGGATGCCGTGGGCGAGATCGCCGCCGTACGTGTAGTGGCGAACCTGGTTGCCCTCGCCCAGGATGTGGAGCGGGTCCTGGCCCTTGAGCACCTTGGCCACCAGGTCGGGCACGACGTGGCTCATCGCCAGCTTGACGTTGCCCGACATCACGTCGGAGTCGCGGAGCGCACGGCGCTCGCCGATGCCGACGCAGTTGAAGGGGCGCACGATCGTCGACGGGAGGCGGTACTGCTCCAGGGCGCCCATGGCGAAGTACTCCGACGCGAGCTTCTGGAAGCCGTAGGTGGAGACGGGCGGCGGGCTGGTCAGCTGCGCTCCCTCGGGCGTGGGGAAGACCGTCGCCGATTCGAAGACCATTGAGGACGAGATCACCGTCACGCGTTCGAGATGGCCGTTGCGGTGGGCTTCGATCGCCCCGCGGAAGGTCGAGGCGAGGATGGCCTCGTTCTCGGCGAGCAGGTCGAAGGCGAACTCGTGGAAGTAGCTGATGCCGCCGATCATCGCCGCCGCGGCCACGACCTGGTCGCAGTCGGCGGCCAGCTCTCGGACCAGCGCCTCGTCCTTGGCGTCGCCCTCCACGAAGCGGTACCGCGGGTGGCCGTCGTAGCTCTTGGCTGTCGGGCCGTACTTGCTGAAGTTGTCCAGCCCGACGACGGTATGGCCGGCCTCGAGCAGCTCGGGGACGAGGTACCCGCAGATGAACCCGGCCGCCCCGGTGACGAGGATCTTCACTTTGCCTCCGATGAAGCGGGCGCTACAGGCGGATGCTGCCGAGCGCGCCCCAGATGTCGACTACCTCACGCCCGGTGAGGTCCAGGTCGCGATAGACGCGATGCGGGGCGCCCAGCACGAGGATCTCCGTCTCGGCAAGGACCTTCTCCAGGGGCACGAGGCGCGGATCGTTGACGTAAGGATCGGTGCAAAGCACTCGAGCGCCCGACCAGACCAGGAGCTTTCGCAGCTTGTAGCTCAGCGACGAACGAACGTCGTCGGACTCGGACTTGAAGGCCATGCCCAGCACGCCCACCGCTCTGCCGCGCAGGCTTCCGTAGCGCCGCTCCATCGCGTGGACCATGTAGGCGGGCAGCCCCTCGTTGACCTGCATGGCCGACTGGCCGAGCGGGAAATGGTCCGAGGTGAAAGCCGCCAGCTGCATGGTGTCCTTGAGCAGGCACGGGCCGGCCGCGAAACCCGGTTTGGGCAGATCGGCGGCGCGCGGGTAGTCGGTCCGGATCGCGTCGAGGACACGGCTGTAGTCGACTCCCTCGGCATGGGCGATCTCGAAGAACTGGTTGGCCACCGCGAACTTCATGTACCGCCAGGCGTTCGTGAAGAGCTTGGCGAGCTCGGCCTCCCTGGTCGAAGTGCGGATGACCCTGAACGCGAGACGGCAGTAGAGCGCCTCGGCCCGATCGCCGGCGGCGTCGTCGTCCGAGCCCACGATCTGGGGCAGCGTGGCCAGCTCCTCGAGCGCGTGCCCCTCGGCTATCCGCTCCGGGCAAAAGGCGACATCGACCTTGCAGCCGCGGGCCGCGAATGCGCCGGCGACGTATTCGCTTGTGCCCGGGTACACCGTGCTGCGCAGGATCACGAGCGTGCCCGGCTGCAGGTGCTGCGCAATCTGATCGACGGTCCGCTCGAAGATGGTCATGGACGGGTTCAGGAACTCGTCGATCGGCGTGCCGACGACGACGATCACCTGGTGCGTCCGCTCGAGCAGCTCCGAGCTTGCGCTGAGCTCCAGCCGGCCCGTGGGCAGCAGCTCGGCCAGGAGTTCCTGGGCCCCGTTCTCCATGAACGGCATCTCTCCGCGACCGATCCTGGCGAGCGTGGCTTCCGCTATGTCGACGATGCCGACCCGCAGCCCGGCCTTCGCGAACGCCAGGCTCAAGGGCAATCCGACGTGCCCGCCTCCCCCGAGGACGACGACATCCAGCTCAGGTTCGTGCCCTTCCCGAGGCTTGCCGGTAGCGGACAGCGGCATGGTCATCCACACACTCCTGGACAGATCAGCGGTCACCGCACTCTACCAGAGCGAGGTCTCCCCTGGCCCGCTCGCCGTCGCATGCAGACCGCGGCGGTCGTGCCGTGCGAACCTACGCTGTCGCCTTCGGCCGAACCGTGGCCAGCAGCAGCACCACGGCCGCGGCTGAGCAGGCGGAGCCGAACCAGAACGGGGCCGGCGGGGCGATCGCGCTCCAGAGGATGCCGGCGATCACCGAGGCGGGCAGGATCATCAAGCCCTGGGTGGCGTTGAGGATGCCGAAGGCGGTCGCGCGCAGCTCGGTGGGGGCGAGGTCGGCCACCAGCGCCTTGCCGACGCCCTCGCTCAGCGCGTAGTAAGTGCCATAGGCGACCCACAGCGGCACGACCCAGACGGCTTGCGTGGCGATGGCGAAGCCGGCGTAGCAGGCGGCGTACACGAGCCAGGCGAGGGCGATCAAGCCGCGCCGCCCGATCCGATCCGAGAGCGCGCCGGCCGGCCAGGCCACCACGGCGTTGGTGGCGTTGAAGGCGACGATCGTCAGCAGTAGCGCCAGCAGCGTGAGGCCCAGGTTCTGCGATCGAAGGGCGAGGAAGGCGTCGCTCGAGTTGCCAAGGGTGAACAGCGCGTTGGCCAGCATGAAGAGCCAGAACGGGCGGGGGAAGCGGCGCCATTCGGAGGTGCCACCGACGATTCGCCGGACGAGGCCAACTGGTGCGGGGGCGGCCGAAGCGGCCGGCGCGGCCGAAGCGCCCGGCGCGCCCGAAGCGGCAAAGGCGGCGGCCCCGCCTGCAGTCGGCGCCCGCCGGACGTCCCGAACGCCGACGACGATCGTCGCCACCGCGAGGAGCCCCGGCACCAGGGCCAGCAGCACAAGGACCCGGAACGCGTCGCCGGTGAGTCGGGTCGCGTCGCCCTCCATGGCCCAGATGACCGCGGCCGCGACCAGCACGCCGGCGAAGGCGCCGGTCGTGTCCATCGCTCGATGGAAGCCGTATGCGACGCCGCGGTACTCAGCAGCGGTGGAGTCGGCGATCAGGGCGTCGCGCGGCGAGGTCCTGATCCCCTTGCCGAACCGGTCCCCGACGCGGCCGACCAGCACCACGGGCCATGCCGTCGCCACGAGATACAGCGCCTTGGCGGCGACGGACGTCCCGTAGCCGATCCCCACCAGCAGGCGCCGGCGGCCGATGCGGTCGGACACCGCGCCGCTGATCAGCTTGAGGATCGAGGCCGTGCTCTCCGCCACTCCCTCGATCAGCCCGATCGCCGCGGCCGGGGCCAGCAGCACGTTCGCGAGGAAGAGCGGGATGAGGTACACGAGCATCTCGCTCGAGATGTCCGTGAACAGGCTGACCAGCCCGAGCGCGACGACGTTGCGGGTGATGCCGCGCGTCAGCGCCCGCCGCCAGCGGGGCCCTGCGCCCGGGGCTCCGGAAGCTGTTGGCGTCGAGGCGGTCATCACCGGAGTCTAGCCGCCGGTCCGCACGGCCGCGCCCCGCGCCCGCCCCTCAACGCGCGCCCCGGCGCCGCCGATCCGCCCGCCTGGCGTACAGTTGGGCCATGGCAACGATCGAGATCGTGGACGTCACCGACGAAGCTCGCTTCGGGCTGATCCCGCCCTGCGCCGATCCTTCGTTCGACCATCGCACCTGCGACTACTGGGAGGACGTCGATCGGGGGGCGAAGGCGAGCCGGCCGAGCTGGCTGCCCGCGGGTGCCGCTTCGACCGCCGGTTCGACCGCCTCGACCGCGGGTTCGGCCGAACGCTCGGGCAACCCGTTCGCCCCGCCGCGAAGGTTCGAGTCGAACCCGTTCGCCCCGCCGCCGAAGACTTCGGCCAATCCGTTCGCGCCGGCCTTCTCCGCGCCGGCCCGCAACCCCTTCGTCGACGAGTCGACCGACCCGCCGGCCGACAACCCGTTCGCGCCGAGCCGCCCCGCCCGCCCGACGATCGCGGCCCAGGCCCCCCGCAAGCTGCAGCTGCTCGGTCGCGGGCTCGGCATCTTCGGCAGCTACGCCAAGCTGCTGCTCGTCGACGGCGACGCCGTGGCCTACTGCCAGTTCGGGCCGCTCTCCGCCTACCCGCGCGCGCTCCGAACGCGCGAGCTGTACCCGCAGCTGCCCGACGCCCCGCTGCCGGCGGTGATCGCCTGCATCGCCACCACGCCGGCCTCTCGGAAGAGTGGCCACGCTCTCCGTCTCGTGGCGGAGGTCTGCGCCGACCTGGCCGGTCGTGGCTTCGCCGCGGTGGAAGCCTATCCAGAAACGCGGGCCGTCCTCGACGCGACCCCCGCCGCCAGGCCGCGGTTCTGGCTCCGGGCCGGCTTCGCCCTGGCCGTGGACGACGAGCGCTACCCGGTCATGCGGAAGGAGCTGTAGATGCGGGTTCGGATCGTCGGGCTCCGGGCGGCCTTCCTCCTGGCCGTGGCTGCCCTGACCGTCCTGGCCGCCGCTGCCTCGGGCTGCACCTACAGCGTCGTGGTCCAGAGCGCGACGCCTTCGGCCGACCGACCCGGCCTGGCAACGGGAACCGAGGTGCCGATCGAGCCGACCGGGTGGCCGGGCGGCACGACCGGGGCGTACGGCCTGCGCATCGATCCGAGCTTGATGAGCAACATCCCCTCGATCGTGGGCGGCAACCCGCTGATCGAGGACGTGCTCGTCGAGTCCGCCGCTCTCGACGACTCCCAGTACGCGAGTTCGTTCAGCAGCTTCTACGTCGCCCACATCGGGACGATCACGGACCTCAACTTCGTCCAGGTCAGCATCGCGGCGCTCAAGCCCGACGCGCAGAGTGAGGACTTTTACACGGCCTGGCGCGACGACTGGTTCAAGGCGACCTGCTCGCAGGCCGACGGCATCGGCTCCACGGGCGTGCAATCGATCAACGACTGGCAGGTCGACGTGGCGACATGCACCGGCGGTGTGGACGCGTACGTCCTGAGCCTGGACAACGGCCTCCTCGTCTCCATCGTGGACCTGGGCCCTCGACGCCTCGGAAAGCAGCTTATTCAAGGGATCAACTAGAGATGGCTATGCAGACGAACGCAACCGGCGCCACCGCCAAATCTGGACCTCGAGCCGTCCGCGCGCCACGCGGGCCGGAGCGGAGCTGCAAGGGCTGGGCCCAGGAGGCCGCGCTTCGAATGCTCATGAACAACCTCGACCCCGAGGTAGCCGAGCGCCCGGACGACCTCGTCGTCTATGGGGGCACGGGCCGGGCCGCACGGAGCTGGGCCGCCTTCGACGCGATAGTGCGCGAGCTGCGCCGGCTCGAGGACGACGAGACGCTGCTCGTGCAGTCGGGCAAGCCGGTCGGCGTCTTCCGCACGAACGAATGGGCGCCCCGCGTCCTGATCGCGAATTCGAACCTGGTCGGCAAGTGGGCGAACTGGGACACATTCCGCGAGCTGGAGAGGGCCGGCCTGACGATGTACGGCCAGATGACGGCCGGGTCGTGGATCTACATCGGGACGCAGGGGATTCTGCAGGGCACCTACGAGACGTTCGCCGAGATGGCTCGCCAGCATTTCGGCGGGTCGCTGCGCGGGCGGGTGACCCTAACCGCCGGCCTGGGCGGCATGGGCGGGGCGCAGCCCCTGGCCGTGACGATGAACGGGGGAGTGGCGCTGGTCGTGGAAGTGGACGTGGCCCGCGCCACGCGACGGCTCGAGATGGGGTACGTGGATCGGCTCACGGACTCGCTCGACGAGGGGCTCGCGTGGGCGCGAGCGGCCGCCGCGGAAGGCCGGGCGGAATCCATCGCCCTGGTCGGCAACGCCGCCGAGATCGAGCCGGAGCTGGTTCGGCGGGGCGAGCGCTTCGACGCGGTCACGGACCAGACCTCCGCCCACGACGCGCTGAACGGCTACGTGCCGGCGGGGGTCTCCGTCGTGGAGGCGGTCGAATTCCGACGCTCGAACCCCGACGGGTATGTCCGCCGCGCCATGGCGTCGATGGCCGACCACGTCCGGGCGATGCTGGCGCTGCAGCAGGCGGGGGCGATCACCTTCGACTACGGCAACAACATCCGCGCCCAGGCGCAGATCGCCGGCGTCGCCGACGCCTTCGACATCCCCGGCTTCGTGCCCGCGTTCATCCGGCCGCTCTTCTGCGAGGGCAAGGGTCCCTTCCGGTGGGCCGCGCTCTCGGGCGATCCGGCGGACATCCTGACCACGGACCGGGCGATCCTGGAGCTGTTCCCGGAGAACGAATCGCTGCGGCGATGGATCGAGATGGCCGAGGCCCGCGTGCCCTTCCAGGGCCTGCCGGCCCGGATCTGCTGGCTTGGCTACGGGGAGCGCGCCCTGGCCGGGGCCGCGTTCAACGAGCTGGTCCGCTCGGACGCCGTCTCCGCCCCGATCGTCATCGGCCGCGACCACCTCGACTCGGGCTCCGTGGCGTCGCCCAACCGCGAGACGGAGTCGATGCGCGACGGCTCCGACGCGATCGCCGACTGGCCGCTCCTCAACGCTCTCGTGAACACAGCCTCGGGCGCGAGCTGGGTGAGCATCCACCACGGCGGCGGAACGGGGATCGGGTACTCGCAGCATGCGGGCATGGTGGTCGTCGCCGACGGCACGGACCTCGCGGCGCGGAAGCTCGAGCGGGTCCTCACCACGGACCCGGGGATGGGCGTGATCCGCCACGCCGACGCCGGCTACGAGCGAGCCATCGAGGTCGCGCGCGAGCGCGGGATCCGCATTCCGATGCTCGACGGGGACTGACGCGCCGGCGCCTCAGGCCGCTTTGACCAGGCCGGGATTCTCGGCCTCCGGTTCCGCCGGCATCTCACGCAACGAGCGAACCGGCGAGAAGAGCACCCACAGCGACGAGGCGAACGATCCCAGCGCCGCGATGACCAACGCCACGCGGACCGGCAGCAGGGTCGCCATCACGCCGCCCATCAGCGACCCGATCGGGATCGTGCCCCAGACGATGAAGCGCATCGTGGCGTTCATGCGGCTCTGCATCGCCAGCGGGGTGATCGATTGGCGAAGGCTGATCTGGGCCACGTTGTAGATCACCTGCGTGAAGCCGACCACGAACCAGCCGCCGAAGAGCGTGATCGCCGCCCACCCGAGCGAGGCCGGCGTGAGCGTCATCAGCAGGAACGCCGGCGAGCTCAGCGCCGCCGAGACCACGATCGTGGGTCCGATCCCGATGCTGCGCGGCAGGCGACTCGACATCGCCGCCCCCGCCAGGAACCCGAAGCTGGCCAGGCCCATGACCGTGCCGTAGAAGGCCGTCGGGAGATCGAGCTCCCGCCAGATCAGGACCGGGAAGATGCCGAAGAGGGCCGCCCCGAACAGGTTCGAGGTCCCGGTGCAGCCGGCGATCGGGCGGAGGTAGCGATCGCCCACTACGTACCGCAGCCCGATGGCGATCTCCGACCGCAGCGACGTCGGCCGGCCGTTCTCGTCGAGGGCCCGCTCTGGCTTGGGTTCGCGCTTCTTGATGGCGCTGATCAGGCCGCCCGAGATGAAGAAGCTCAGGGCGTCGACGACGATGGCTATCGGCGCTGCCACGACCGCGATCATGTTGCCTGCCAGCGTCGGCCCGCCGATCTGCGCCGCCGAATAGCTGATCTGCAGGCGGGCGTTGCCCTCGACGAGGTCCGCGCGTTCGAGCAGGTCGGGCAGGAAGGACTGGTCGGCGATGTCGAAGAGGGCGGTGAAGGTACCCGTGATGAAAGCGACGACGAACAGCTGCGTCAGGGTCAGCGCACCGGCCACGTAGGCGACGGGGATGCTCATCAGCGCCACGCCCCGACCGATATCCGCCGCGACCAGGATCGGCCGCCTGCGGACGCGATCGAGCCACGCTCCCGCCGGAAGCGTGAACAGCAGGAACGGGAGCATCTCGATGGCGGCGAGCAGCGAGACCTGGAAGACCGTTGCGCTCAGCATCTTCAGCGCGATGTACGGCAGGGCGATGAGCGTGACCTGGCTGCCGAGGACGCTGACGGTGGCGGCCGTCCAGAGCTTGCGGAAGTCGCCGTGGCGCCAGAGTGAAGGTCGAGCTACGCCTAACATGCCACTTCCATATCTCGCGGCATGGTAGCCAGCGCTTCCTTGCCCGGCATTAGGCGACCCGTCTCATTCCAGCTGTGCCACGATAGGCATCGGCTACACGGGTGGGCGGTTACTGTTGGATCGGAGGCAGAGTGACCAAGCTCGTCGAATCCGTTCCCAACTTCAGCGAAGGCCGGCGACTCGAGGTCGTCGACAAGCTGTGCGCGGCGGTCGAAAGCGTGCCCGGCGCCTGCCTGCTCGACCGCACCAGCGACGTCAGCCACAACCGCAGCGTCCTGACGATCGCCGGGGAGGCCGCTCCGATCCTCGAGGCGCTCGAGCGCGCCTTTGCCGTCGCCGTCGCCGAGATCGACATGGAGGCGCACGCCGGCGAGCACCCTCGCATCGGGGCCGTGGACGTGGTTCCGTTCGTCCCCCTGGGCGACACGAAGATGTCCGATTGCGTGGAGCTGGCGCGGGCCTTCGGGTCGCGGGTCGCCGGCCGCTTCTCGGTGCCGGTCTACCTCTACGGCGAGGCGGCCACGGCTCCGACTCGGGTGCGTCTGGCGGACGTGCGGCGCGGCCAGTACGAGGGGCTCAAGACCCAGATCGGCGAGCTCGGCCGCGAGCCGGACTTCGGGCCCGCGAAGATGCACCCGAGCGCCGGGGCGGTGGCGGTTGGGGCGCGGCCGTTCCTGATCGCCTACAACATCAACCTCGCCAGCGAGGATCTGGAGCTGGCGAAGCGGATCGCGCGCCGGATTCGCGAATCGAGCGGCGGCCTGCCGCGGGTCCAGGCGAACGGCTTCTGGATCGAGGAGATCCGGCGGGCCCAGGTGTCGATGAATCTGCTCGACTTCCGGACGACGCCGATATGGCTCGTCTGGGAGGCGGTTCGGGCGGAAGCTGCCGAAGATGCCGTCGACCCGGCCGAGTCCGAGCTTATCGGCCTGGCGCCTCTGGCCTCGCTCCTGGACGTGGCCGACCACGCCGGCATTCCGCAGAGCCGATCCACGGCCGAACGGCTGGCCGGCGCGGCCGACTTCCTGAAGCTTCGCGACTTCTCGCCGATGCAGGCCCTCGAGCTGCGCCTCGACGCGGTTCGCGGGCTGTGAGCCGGCAGGGCGCGGGCGGAGCGAGGCGGTGACCGGCCTGCTGGTCGAAGGGGCGAGCGGGATCGCCACGCTGGCCGGGGGCCTGCGGCGCGGTGGCGGCCAGGGGGAGGCGGGCGTGGTCTCGGGCGGAGCGCTCGCCGTCGCGTGCTGGGAAGGACGCATCCTGGCCGTGGGCGCGGCCGACGAGGTCAACCGCCAGATCGCGGCTGTGGGGCTCCCCATCAACGCGTTTCGCCGTCTCGACGCCCGTGGCGGGCTGATCACGCCGGGCCTCGTAGACGCCCACACGCATCTGCTATTCGCCGGTACGCGCGAGGGCGAGTGGCAGCTCCGCGCCGGCGGCGCCGGCTATCTCGAGGTCCTGGCGGCGGGCGGCGGGATCCTCTCCACGGTGGCCGCGACTCGCGCCGCCTCGGACGAGGAGCTGCTGGCCGGCGGGCGGACTCGCCTGGCCCAGATGCTCGCCAACGGAACGACGACGGCGGAGGCCAAGTCCGGGTATGCGCTGGACGTGACCGGCGAGCTGCGGCTGCTCGAGCTGACGGCCCGCCTGGGTCGTGATGGGCCCGTCGAGCTGGTGCCCACGTTCCTGGGCGCCCACGCCGTCCCCGCCGAGTTCCGCGGCGCGGAGGGCGCGCCGTCGGCCAAGGCGGCCAAGGGCGGCGCACCCGCAGCCAAGCGCGGCGCGCCGGCCGCCGGCCCAAACGGAACAGATGCCTATGTCGCCTCAGTCATCGACGAGCAGCTGCCGGCGGTGGCCCGCCAGGGGATCGCCCGCTTCTGCGACGTCTTCTGCGAGCGGGGCGTCTTCTCCGCCGACCAGAGCCGCCGCATCCTGCGCGCCGCCGCCGGCCACGGCCTGGGGCTCCGCCTCCACGCCGACGAGCTGGCGCCATCGGGCGGCGCCGAGCTGGCCGCCGAGCTGGGCGCCGAGCTGGCCACCGCGCCGGCCGCGGCCGCGAACCCGGCCGGCCCCGCCCCAGACGCGGGCGCCGCGACCCGCGCGGCCGCCGTCGACCCGACCACGTGGCGCGGCACTCCCGCCGCCGCCAACCCCGCGGGGCGCGGCTGCCTGTCTGTCGATCACCTCGCGGCGCCGTCGGAGGAGGGGATCGCGGCGCTGGCGCGCGCCGCCGCAGCGGGCACTCCCGTGGTCGCGACGCTGCTACCCGCCACGAGCTGGTTCCTGGGCAAGCACCACTTCGCCCCGGCCCGCCGTTTCATTGACGCGGGGATTCCCGTGGCCCTCGCCTCGGACCTGAACCCGGGCACGAGCCCCACGCTGAGCCTGCCGCTGGTGATGTCGATCGCCTGCGTGGAGATGGGCCTGACGCCGGCCGAGGCGCTCGTGGCGGTGACGATCAACGCGGCCCATTCGCTCGGCCTGGACGGCGCGATCGGCTCGATCGAGCCCGGCAAGCAGGCCGACCTCGTCGTCTGGGACGTGCGCACTGTCGAGCAGATCCCTTACTGGCTCGGCGCCCGTCTCGCCCGCATCGTCGTCAAGCGCGGCCAGCCGGTGTTCGAGCGGGCCTGACCGAGCCGGCCCGCCCGCTCTGGGGTCGGCTTCGCTGCCTGCCGTCAGACCTTGCCGCGCTGCTCCAGCAGGACCGTCGTCACTTCCGCGGGCAGCGACGAGGGCATGAGCGCCAGCTTCGATTGGGGCGCCGGCGCCGTCGAGACGCCCATCTCGTGCAGGAACTTGGCCAGGGCCTCGTCCGAGTCGGCGTCCTCGCAGACCAGCATCGGGACGACGACCTTCGCGTCCAGCTGGGCCACCAGCTCGGCGGCCTTCGTGGCGGACAACGTGCCGCCGACGGGGATGCAGGCCACGTCCACCGGCCCGATGTCGGTCAGCTTGTCCTCGGTGAGGAGGTGGCCGATGTCGCCCAGGTGGATGACGTGGACGCCGTCCAGCTCCACGATGAAGGCGATGTTGCGGCCCCGCTCGCTGCCCTTGTGCTCGTCACGGAACGTCTTGACGCCGGTGATCAGGACGTCCTTGATCTCGTACTCGCCGGGCCCGTCGAGGCAGAACGAATCTTCGAGGCTGCCCGGCAGCAGCGTCGAGCCGTCCCGGGAGACTCGGCCCTTCGCCTTGGGATGAGGGGCGTCGTCCGGATGGCTGTAGGTGACGATGTCGCCGGTGATGCCGCGGCCGGTCGGCCCGACGATGGCCTGATAGGCGTCGGCGACCACGACCGCGTCTTTGCTGCGCATGCGCACGCACGTGCGCCCGTACCAGGTGAGTTCCATGAGCTGATTCTTGCACAAGCCGATCATCGGCCGCTCACCGGGGGCTCACCCCCCGCGCGCCACGCCCGCCCGCTCGCTCGCCGGCCGCGATGCGCGTCGACCTCCACGCCGGCCTACACAAAAGGAGGACCGGAGGCGCCTGCCCAATCGGCACCTCCGGTCGGAGGGAGGGAGGATGGAACTTCAGGAGGCTCGTCCAGTGTTCCGCCTCAGAATCTAAACCGGCTCCATGAAAGCGGCATAGATCAGAAGGTTAAGAAACGCACACCGTGGGACGGGCGCCTGGTGCAGATCCAGGATCGATCCCTGCGGCAACGGGCCCGAGGCGGCTTCGCCTGGCACAATTGCGCCATGCACAGCCGACATCTCCGCCTCGACCTTTCGCTTCTGCTAGTCGCGGCGGCAATCGCTGCGGCCTGCGGTTCCACCACGATCACACCGGCCCCGACGCTCCAACCCAGCGCCAATCCGACGGCGTCCGCCTCGCCGACGGGCGTGGCAAGCCCGGCGTCCTCCGTCACGCCCGGCGCCACCCCCAACTCCTCCGCCAATCAGGCCACGTACGCTCAGATCGAATCGCAGGTGGAGGAGCTGCGCCAGCTGATGCCCAAATCCCCCGTCACGCCGACGTTGCTCGACGAACAGGGGGTTCGCGACTGGATGACCAGGGCGATCGAGAACGGCGTCGACAAGACGGCGATGGCCGCTCAGAGCCGGCTCTTCGCCCACCTGGGCCTGCTGCCCACGGGCGCTTCGCTCGAACAGCTCGAGCTCGATCTGAACTCCGGTCAGGCGATCGGCTTCTACGACCCCGACACGAAGCAGCTGTATCTGCTCTCCCAATCGGGCACGATCGGCCCCGAGCAGCAGCTGACCTTCTCGCATGAGTTCACCCACGCCCTCCAGGACCAGAACTTCGGGCTCGACAAGCTGGCCATCGACACGGTCGATCAGGGCGACCGCGATCTCGCCCGGACCGCTCTGCCCGAGGGCGACGCCACGCTGTCGATGACGCAGTGGGCCACCGCCCACATGTCGGTCGCGGACCTGCTGTCGGTCAGCCTCTCCGCCGGATCCGGCGCCCAGAACGACCAGCTCAACAACGCACCGGCGATCCTGCGCGAAGACCTGATGTTCCCCTACCTGGACGGGCTGGACTTCATCCAGGGCGTCTATTCCCGAGGTGGCTGGGCCGCCGTAGACAAGCTCTACGCCAAACCGCCCAGCTCGACCTCCCAGATCCTTCATCCGGATCTCTATACGAAGGGCATCGAGCCGGTGGTCGTGGCCCTCCAGGTGGTTCCCGCCCCGGCAGGCACCGGCTGGAGGCTGTCGATGCAGGACACCATGGGCGAGCTGCAGCTGCGGGTCTGGCTCGAAGGCGAGCACCCGACGGCCGCTCAGAAGAAAGCCGCCGCCGCCGCCGCCTCGATGTGGGCCGGCGACCGGATCGGCCTCTACGAAGGCCCGAGCGGAGCGTGGGCCGTGGTCCTTCGCACGCAGTGGCGGAGCACGGCGGGACGCACTGCCTTCGCCGCCGCCGCGACCCAGACGCTCGATGGGCTCTCCAGCCCGTCGGTCGTGTGCGGCGATGCCGTCCACGCGGACATCATCATCGGCTCGGACTGGACCGTCCTGGGAGCCTTCGCGACCTGCAAACCCGGGGAGTAGGGGCAGGCGCGGCGATTCGGCGCGGGCCGCGAGCCTGCGGCGATACCCGCCGCGCGCGTCCCTACATCGATTCGGGGGCGGAGATGCCGAGCAGGCCGAGGGCGTTGGCGAGGGTCGTCTTCGCGGCCGCGACCAGGGCGAGGCGCGCCGCCGATCGCTCGGGTTCGTCGGGGTCCACGACGCGGGCGTCGCGGTAGAAGGCGTGGAACGTGGTCGCCAGCTCCGTGGCGTAGGCCGTGATGCCGTGCGTCTCCTCGCTCGCGGCCGCATCCTCCACGACCTCGGGCAGGCGCACGATCTGGCGGGTCAGCAGCGCCTCGGGCGCGCCCGGGAGGATCCCGGCCAGCAGAGCGGCGAGGCCTCCATGACCGGCTGCCGGCGGCTGCATGCCGGCCTCCTCGGCCTTGCGCAGGATCGACGCGATTCGAGCGTGGGCGTACTGGACGTAGTAGACCGGGTTCTCGTTCGACTGCTTCTTGGCCAGCTCGATGTCGAAGTCGATCCCGCTCGAGGCGGCGCGTGAGGCGAAGAACCAGCGGGCGGCGTCGACGCCGATCTCGCCCAGCAGCTCGTCGAGGGTGATGAACTCGCCGGTGCGCTTCGACATCGGGACCTCCTTACCGTCCCGAACGAAGCGGACCCAGGCCGTGAGGATCATCTGGACGTGGTCGCGGTCGAAGCCGAGCGACTGAGCCGCGGCCTTGACCCGGGCCACGTAGCCGTGATGGTCCTCGCCCCAGATGAAGACAATGCGCTGGTAGCCGCGGCTGAACTTCTCGACGATGTAGCCGATGTCGGCCGCGAAGTAGGTCGGGGCGGCGTCGTCGGTGGAGCGCAGGATGACCCGATCCTTGTCGTCGCCGTACTTCGTCGACCGGAAGACGATCGCTCCGTCCTCCTCGTAGACGTCTCCGGCAGCCCGCAGCCGATCGATCGCCTTCGCGACCCAGCCGTCGTTGTGGAGCGTGCTCTCCGATCGCCAGACGTCGAAATGGCAGCCGAGGTGCTCGAGGCTGGCTTCGATGCCGGCTCGAACCTGCTCGGAGGCCCATCGACCGGCCGCCCAGCTGGGATCCTCGTCCGACTTCTCGGCCTCGGCCAGGACCTCGGCCGGCAGCTCCCTCGCCAGGTCGTAGACGTAGTCGCCGTGGTAGCCGTCCTCCGGCAGCTCGCAGCCTTCGCGGATCGCCATCACGGACGCGCCGAGGTTCTTGACCTGGCTGCCGAAGTCGTTGAAGTAATACTCGCGCTCCACCCTGTGCCCGGCGGCGGTCAGCACGCGGCACAGCAGGTCCCCGGTGAAGGCGCCGCGGGCGTTGCCGATGTGGAGGGGCCCGGTCGGATTGGCCGAGACGAACTCGACGTTGATGTGCTCCGGATGGGCCGCCGCGACGTGGCCCCAGGTCGCGGGGTTGGCGAGGATGTGCTGCGCCGTGGCGGCAAGGGCGTGGTCGGCGAGACGGATATTGAGGAAACCGGGCGGCGCCACCTCCACCGAGGCGATCGGCGAGGCCGGGTCCGCGGCCGTCGTGGCGACGTGCGCGGCGATAGCCTGGGCGATCTGGAGTGGCGCGCGCCGGTACGGCTTGGCCAGCCGCAGGGCGATGGTGCTGGCGAAGTCGCCGAAGCTCGGGTCCGCCGGGCGCTCGATCGTGACGGGCGCGTCGTGCGGCTCGGTGGGTTCGGGCAGGTCGGCCTGGGCGCGCTCCCACGCGGCCTCGATGGCCTCGCGTACTTGTGATCGCAGGTTGGCGGTTGGGTCGGGGCTCATGAGCGAATGGTAGCGAGACGCAAGCAGTCACGTGATCGGAGGCTGAGAGGCGTTTCAATCGGTTGCTGTGCCGGATCTGCCATGCTGCGCCTCAGTCCGAAGCCCCATCGACTACCAACTCAGAGGCCAATCTTGTACGCCCACCACGCCGAGACCATTCAGAGAGTGGTCGAGCACTTCCAGAGCGATGGCGAAGTGGAGGCGTTGCTGCTGGGCGGCTCGGTGGCGCACGGTTTCGAGCGCCCCGAGTCCGACATCGACCTGCTGATCATCGTCTCCGATGAACGCCACGCCCAGCGAAGCCTCCTTGGCCAGCTTGCCTTCTACAGCTCCGAGCTGTGCACCTACCCGGAGGGGTACGTGGACGGCAAGTACCTGAGCCCGGGCCTCTTGCAGCTGCTCGCCGAGAAGGGCAGCGAACCCGCGCGCTTCGCGTTCCAGGATGCGGGCGTCCTGTTCTCGCGGCTGGATGGTCTCGACGCAACCCTGACGAGGATCACGCGATATCCCCTGGAGGCCAAAGCGGAGCGCATGGTGCGCTTTGCCGCGCAGCTGGAAGCGTGGAACTGGTATGCGTCTGAGGCGCTCAAGCTCGACAATCCGTACTTGCTCGGCGTTTCCGTCGACAAGCTCGTGCTGTTCGGTGGGCGGCTGATACTCGCCCACAACGAGCTGCTCCACCCGTACCACAAGTGGTTCCCGCGGGTCCTCGAGAACGCTCCGGACAAGCCGGCGGACCTCATGACCGCCATCGGCGATCTCCTCGCCGGCCCCTCCGGCGAGAACATCGGACGGTTCTACGAGATGGTCAAAGGTTTTCGGGAATGGGGCTCCCTGGACGTGAGCTGGCCCGTTCAGTTCATGGCGGACAGCGAGCTGAACTGGGTCAACGGCCCGACGCCCATCGACGACCTGTAGCGCGGCCCATCGCGGCAACTGCGAAGGCCGCGCCCAGGCGCAGGTATCGCTCAACGTCACCGTGGGTGGCACAAAGCAATGTATGAGGTCGCGAGATGGGTTCGCGGCACCCGGCCGAGGCGTCGGGGCGTCGGTTTCACGCTCGGCGGCGGTCGTTCGGTGGCCGCCGCTTGGCTGCGCCGGGGCGGTCGCTCGGACAATGTCACTCGGGGTGACGTTGAGTGGAAACGGCGGCGCTGCCCGCACGCGCCGCCCGCACACGCCGCCCGCCGGCCCCCGCCGCGCGCCGGCCGCCCGACCCCCGCCGCCCGGCCCCCGCCCGGCCCCCGCCGCGCGCCGCCCGCCCGGCCCCCGCCGCCCTCTTCTGCGAGTGTCCTAGTACGGCCAGACCCAGTCGGCGATCTCGGGCGCGTCCTCGCCCTCGGCGCGGGTGTAGGCGCGGGCTTCGGTGCGCTTGTCCTGCATCAGCTGGCGAACGTGGCCGGCCCGCGGCGCCAGCCCGGGGATCCGGTCGATCGCGTCGATCACGAGATGGAAGCGGTCCAGGTCGTTGAGCATGACCATGTCGAACGGAGTGGTGGTCGTGCCCTCTTCCTTGTAGCCGCGGACGTGGAGGTTGTCGTGGCCGTGGCGGCGGTAGGTAAGGCGGTGGATCAACCACGGGTAGCCGTGGTAGGCGAAGACGATCGGCTTGTCGGCGGTGAAGAGCGAGTCGAACTCCTGGTCCGTCATGCCGTGCGGGTGCTCGGTCTCGGGCTGGAGGCGCATCAGGTCGACCACGTTGACGACCCGGATCTTCACGTCGGGCAGATGCTGGCGCATCAGGTCGACGGCGGCGAGGGTCTCCAGCGTGGGGATATCGCCGCAGCATGCCATCACGACATCGGGTTCGCCGACCTGGTCGTTGCTGGCCCAGTCCCAGATGCCGATGCCGCGGGTGCAGTGGAGAATCGCCTCCTCCATAGTCAGCCAGTTCGGGGCGGGCTGCTTGCCGGCCACGATGACGTTGACGTAGTTGCGGCTGCGCAGGCAGTGGTCGGTGACCGACAGCATCGTGTTCGCGTCCGGCGGCAGGTAGACGCGGATGATCTCGGCCTTCTTGTTGACCACGTGGTCGATGAAGCCCGGGTCCTGGTGGGTGAAGCCGTTGTGGTCCTGGCGCCAGACGAGGGACGAAAGCACGTAGTTGAGCGAGGCGATCGGGCGGCGCCACGGAATGTCGCGCGTCACCTTCAGCCACTTGGCGTGCTGGTTGAACATCGAGTCGATGATGTGGATGAAGGCCTCGTAGCAGTTGAACATGCCGTGCCGGCCGGTCAGCAGGTAGCCCTCCAGCCAGCCCTCGCACTGGTGCTCGGAGAGGACCTCCATGACCCGGCCGTCGGTCGAGAGATGGTCGTCGCCGGGGATGACCTCGGCATCCCAGGCTCGATCGGTCACCTCGAAGATCGCCTGGAAGCGGTTCGAGGCCGTCTCGTCCGGCCCGAACATCCGGAAGTTGTCGGGGTTCTTGGCCATGACGTCGCGGACGAACGTGCCGGCCACATACGTCGCCTCGCTCGTCGAGCTGCCCGGCTTGGGCACGTCGACGGCGTACTCGCGGAAGTCGGGCAGGACCAGCTCGCGCAGCAGCAGGCCGCCGTTGGCGTGGGGGTTGGCGCCCATTCGCCGCTTGCCGTGCGGGGCCAGCGCCGCGAGCTCGGGCAGCAGCCTGCCCTTCTCGTCGAAGAGCTCCTCGGGCTTGTAGCTGCGCAGCCAGGTCTCGAGCAGCGCTCGGTGGGCCGGGTTGGTCCGGGCAGCGTCAATCGGGACCTGATGCGATCGCCAGGTGCCCTCGACCTGCTTGCCGTCGACCATCTTCGGCCCGGTCCAGCCCTTGGGCGTCCGAAGCACGATCATCGGCCAGGCGGGCCGCCCCTTCGGCTTGCCCGATCGGGCGGCCTTCTGGATCTCGCAGATCTCGTCGAGGACGGTGTCGAGAGTCGCAGCCAGCGCCTGATGCACGACGGCCGGGTCGTCGGCCGTGACGAAGTACGGGTTGTACCCGTAGCCGACCATGAGGTCGCGCAGCTCGCCCTCGGGGATGCGGGCCAGAACGGTGGGGTTGGCGATCTTGTAGCCGTTGAGGTGCAGGATCGGCAGGACGGCGCCGTCGCCCTTGGGGTCGAGGAACTTGTTCGAGTGCCAGCCGGTCGCCAGCGGGCCGGTCTCGGCCTCGCCATCGCCGACGATGCAGCACACCAGGAGGTCGGGGTTGTCGAAGGCGGCGCCGTACGCGTGCGAGAGCGAGTAGCCGAGCTCGCCGCCCTCGTGGATCGAGCCGGGGGTCTCCGGGGCGACGTGGCTGGGGATGCCGCCCGGGAACGAGAACTGGAGGAAGAGCTTGCGCATGCCGTCTTCATCGCGCGTGATGCTCGGGTAGAAGTCGGTGTAGCTGCCCTCGAGATACGTGTTGGCGACGAGGCCCGGGCCGCCGTGCCCGGGGCCGATGATGTAGATGCAGTTGAGGTCGCGGGCCTTGATCTCGCGGTTCATGTGGGCGTAGATGAGGTTGAGGCCCGGGGTGGTGCCCCAGTGGCCGAGCAGCCTCGGCTTGACGTCGCCGGCCTCGAGGGGCCGCCGCAGCAGCGCGTTGTCGAGCAGGTAGATCTGCCCGACCGACAGGTAGTTGGCCGCCCGCCAGTAAGCGTCGATCAATCGGAGCTCATCGGCCGATAGCGGTCCGCTGGCGGCTCCCGCCGGTCGAGCTGTCGTGCCGCTGTCAGCCATGGTGGGGTCTCCTTGGAGTCGATTGGAGTCGATGCCGATCCGGCCTTCCGTTCGTCGCCGTCAATCTTGCCGGACTGGGGCAAATGGCGCGCGGGCGGTCGACCATGCGCTCGGCGGGGACGTCCGGGGCCGCGTCAGCTACGAGAACCTCTCGCTCCTCAGACCTCGAAGCGGTCGCCCTCGGTGACGATCTGGATCGGGCCGGCGAAGGCGGCCTGGCCGACGGCGAGCGCGTCGGCGCGCGAGTAGCCCATCTGGATGTGGGTCAGCAGGAGGCGTGCGGCCTGGCCGGCGGTCGCGGCCCGGCCGGCATCGGCGGCGGTCAGATGCTCGGCGCCCGCGGGAACCGGCCCGGCTCCGAATGAGGCCTCGGAGAGCAGCGTGTCGCCGGGGCGGATCAGCGGGACCAGGTCGTCGGCACGGCCGCAGTCGCCGGAGTAGACGAGGCCCGGGCCGGAGGGCGCTCCCGCGGCGCCGGCGATGGACACCCGAAACGCGTAGCTCTCCTCGGTGTGATGGACGAGGCGCGCCTCCACCTCGAACGGCCCGACGCGCTGCAGCGCGGCCAGCGGCCCCACGTCCAGTGAGGCCGCGGCGAACCCGGCCTGGGCATGGAGCGCGTCCAGCCTGTCTCCGAGGCCCACCGGGCCCATGACCCGTACGCGTCGGGGCGGGTCGAACTCGAAGCGCAGGTAGTGGCGCAACGGGACGAGATCGATGAAGTGGTCGGGGTGGAGGTGGCTGACGACGACCGCGGCGAGCTCGCTCGGCTCGAGCGTGGACGCCAGGTTCGGGAACGCGCCCTGGCCCAGCTCCAGGAGGAGCGCCGCCTCACCGGCGCGCACGAGGTAGCTCGACGCGGCCGCTCCGCGACGGTCGGTATAGGCGGGCCCTGCCCCGATGACGATCAGCTCCATCGGGCAAGGGTAAGCGGGCGGGCGGGCGGCCGCTGTCGGCCAGGCGTCAGTCCCGCGCGGAAGTTCGGCCGCGGAACCGCTCGGGTAGGACCAGGTCGCCGCGGTCCACGGCCCGCTGAAGCGCCAATCGATCGAAACCCGCGGCAGTCACGATCTCGCAGGCCTCCTCGATCCCGAACGCGAAGCAGTTGGGCAGGTGCGAATCCGATCCCACTGTGACCCGCTGCCCGCCCAGCTCGCGGAACCTGGCCACGACCCACGGCGCCGGGTACGTCTCGCCGGTCTGCTGGCGCAGCCCCGACGCGTTCACTTCGAGGGTCGTGCCGCTTTCCACCAGCGCGACCAGGAGCGGCTCGTAGACCTCGGGAATGGCCGCGTAGTCGGCCGCGGGCCAATACGCGATGAGGTAGCGCTTGATCATGTCCAGGTGGCCCAGGGTGTCGAACAGGCCGCTCCGAATCGCGGCGGCGACTTCGGCGAAGTACGGCGCCACCGCTTCGGCGAGGGTCTTGCCGGCCACGAACGACGCGATCCGCGACCGGGCGTATGGCCCATCCGACATGTTGTGGACGGAGCCGATCGAGTAGTCGTACGAGTGAGTGCCGAGGTGCTCGCGGATCTCGTCCTCGTAGCGGCTCTCGTACGTCAGCTCCACGCCGAATCGGATCGTGACCTTGCCGGCCCACCGTTCCGCGGCGTCCCGGACCACCTTCTCGCGGTGCCTGTACGAGGCGTACTGGTAGGCCGGCGCCCCCGGCATGAAGTCGAGGTGATCCGTGATGGCGATCTCGCGGACTCCGCGCTCGGCTGCCTGGGCGCAGTAGAGCTCCAGCGGCACGGCCGAATCGGGCGAAAGGTCGGTATGGAGGTGCGCGTCGAGCGGGACGTCGAACGCCTGGGCGGGCTGACGCCGGCCGTCCTGGGGAGCGCGCTTCTCCACTAGCCGGCAATCAGGCCGAGTTCGCGGCCCACCTTCCCGAAGGCCGCCAGGCACCGATCGAGCTGTTCGGTCGTGTGCTCCGCCGTGACGATCGTTCGGATGCGGGCCTTGTCGAGCGCGACGGTCGGATAGACGACCGCCTGGGCGAAGACGCCTTCCTCGAACAGGCGCTGGCTGAACCGCTGCGCCCTAGCCGAGTCGCCCATCATCACCGGCGTGATCGGCGTCTCCGAGGCGCCCGTGTCGAAGCCGAGCCCGCGCAGCTCGCCCTTGAAGTAGATCGTGTTGGCCCACAGGTGGTCGATCAGCTCGGGTTCCTCCAGGAGCACGTGGATTGCGGCCACGCACGCTGCCGCAACGGCCGGCGGATGGGAAGTGGAGAAGAGGAACGGACGGGCCCGTTGGATGAGCGTATCGCGAAGGGCCTGGCTGCCGGCGACGTAGCCGCCCAGCACCCCCAGCGCCTTGCTCAGCGTCCCGACCTGGATGTGGACCCGGCCGTGCAGGCCGAAGTGGTCCACCGTCCCGCGGCCGTTCTGGCCGAGCACGCCCGAGGCATGCGCGTCGTCGACCATGACCGCCGCTCCGTACTCCTCGGCCGCGGCCACGATGTCGGGGAGTGGCGCGATGTCGCCGTCCATGCTGAAGACGCCGTCCGTGACCACGAGGATGAGGCGGTACGGTTCCCCTCCCACGTCGACGCGCCCTTTTTCGCGGGCCTCGCGCAGCAGCTCGCGCAGCGCCGCCACGTCCTTGTGCGGGAAGACGACCCGCGGCGCCTTGCTCATCCGCATACCGTCGATGATCGAGGCGTGGTTGAGCGCGTCCGACACGATCAGGTCCTGCTCGCCGGCCACGACCGGGATCACGCCCGAATTGGCGGTGAAGCCCGACTGGAAGGTCAGCACCGCCTCGGTGCGCTTGAACGCGGCCAGCTCGGTCTCGAGGCGCTCGTGGATCGTCATGTTGCCGGCGATCGTTCGGACGGCGCCGGACCCTGCCCCGAAGTCGCGGGTCGCGGCGATGGCCGCTTCCTTGAGCTTGGGGTGAGTGGCCAGGCCCAGGTAGTTGTTCGAGGAGAGGCTGATCAGCTCCGCCCCGTCGACCACGACCTCGGCCGCCTGGGGCGAGCTCAGGACCCGCATCGGGCGGTAGAGGTTCTGGCGCTTGAGCTCCTCGATCTCGTCCGCCAGGAAGCCGAGCGGGTCAGAGCCGGCGCCTTCGGTCGTCATCGAGCTTGCCGTCCTTCCGACCGATCGAGCGTGCTTCCGCCGTGGCTTGCCGACGCCCGTCCGAGCGCGCCTCCGCCCGATCGTTCAACCACCTCGGTCGTCATCGTCAGCCTCCGTGCGGCACCCCAGACGGGGCCATCATAGGCCGGCTATCCAGCGCCGCTTTGGGGACCGGCCCGTCTCCGTCATTTACGCCCACCAGGCGTGTCTGACATCAACTGCGCCGATTCGCCGTCACTTACGCCCACCAGGCGTGGCTGACATCAACTGCTGAGTCGGGTTGGCTATTCGTCAGTCCGGCTGCCTTTCCGGGTACTGCCGGAACTCCTCGACCATCTTCCAGAACTCGTCAACGTAACGCTCTATCTTCTCCGCGTCTCGCGTTGAGTTCAGCCACGGCTTGCGCTTCCCGACGACGAGCGTATCCCTTGGATACTCGCCCTCGCCGATTGGCTCCTTGAAACCCCAAATGGGCTCAAGCGATGTCGACTGCAAGGGATCCGGGAGACGTGCGCGGAGCCAGGCGACCTGTCGAGTGGTGAACTGATTGGAGGGGAATCTGAGGGATTGCAGTTGTTGAAGCTCGGCGAGCGGCTGGATACGCCCGTCCTCAATGGTCTTGGCGTCGAAGCTGAGCGACCTCAGCTGGGGAAGCGACTCGAGCGGGCTCAGCGACGCGATGACCGACTTGGTCCACACGGCGCTGCCGAACCGCAGTTCCTCAATCGAACTCGCGCGGCGCAGATCCTCCAGATCATGGAGGCGGGTGAAATCCTCGAATCGAATGCCGCGGAGCAAGGGGTTTCGCGAGAGATCCCAGAGCCGGCTGGTTCGCTGGTTCCAGAAGAAGCCGACGTGCCTGAGGTTCGGCAGATCCTCCAGGGGGCCGAGGTCCTCGATGCGCGGGCACTTCCAGAAGTAGATGCCCGAGAACTGGCCGCCGTAGGTAGTGATCAGGGTTTCGAAGGCGGCCTGATCGAGGCCGCTGACGTTTAGGCCCGTAGCGTCCGGCCGCTTGTCTATAGCCTCAAGGCCGACGCGCGAGATCCTGCCGCCCCCGACTTCCGCCTGGACCAGATCTACGAGCCAGGGCCGTGAGCCACCAGCCAGGGGCCATAGTTCTGCCAGACTTGATGGCGACTCGGAAGCCATGAGGGCCCTCCAGGCGCTTCGCCCGCTCAGCTTTCCTGCGGCAGCAGCACGATCTTGCCGGCGACCCCCTGGGCGAGCAGGTCGAAGCCTTCGGCGTACCGGGTCAGCGGCAGCTTGTGGGTGATGATCGGCGCGACGTCGAGACCCTCGCGCAGCAGCGCCGCGGTCTTGTACCAGGTCCGCCACAGTTCGCGGCCGGTGATGCCGTAGACGCGCAGCCCACGGAAAATGATCGCGTCGTTGAGATCGATCGTGACCGGGCGCGACGGCAGCCCCAGCAGCGAGACGCGCCCGCCGTTGGTCGTCATCTCGAAGGCCTGGTGGATCGCCGCCTCGGCGCCGCTCATCTCCAGCACGACGTCCACGCCCGTGCCGCCGGTCTCGCGCCGAATCTCGGCCACGACGTCGCCCGCGCCGTCGAGCACGCAATCGGCGCCCATGCGGGCCGCCATCTCGCGCCGGTGCGGCATGACGTCCGTGGCGAAGACCCGCGCCGCCCCGGCGAAGCGGCAGATCGCCACTGCCATCAGCCCGATCGGGCCGCAGCCCAGGACCGCGACCGAGGCGGTCGTGATCTCCTCCACGAAGGTGGCGAAGACGGCGTTGCCCATCGGCTCCTGGATCGCGGCGATCTCCGGGGCCAGACCCTCAGAGGGCCAGGCGTTGCGCTCGGGCAGGCACATGTACTCGGCGAAGGCGCCGTCGGCGTCCACGCCCAGGATTCGAAGGTTGGCGCAGACGTGCTCGCGGCCGGTCCGGCATTGGTAGCAGGTCCAGTCGACGAGGTGGGTCTCGGCGGCGACGCGCGTGCCCAGCGGGACGGCGCCGGTGCCCGGGCCGTGGGCCACGACGCGGCCGGCCATCTCGTGGCCGAAGATGCGCGGCAGGAACTTGCCCAGGCGGCCCTGCGCCCACGGGTCCCAGCGGTAGATGTGCAGGTCGGTGCCGCACAGCGACACGGCCTCGAGGCGGATCAGCACCTCCCCGGGGCCGGGGCGAGGGACGGGGACCTCCCGCAGCTCGGCCCCGGCTTCGGGTCTGGCCTTCACGAGTGCCCGCATCGTCTTGGGGATCCGCAGGTCGATCGAGGTGGCCGACGCGATGGCGGCTCTGGTAGCCGCCCCGGAAGCCTCGCCCTGCGGCGAGGCTCCCGCGGCCGGTTCGGTCTCTTGATGCGACTCGGTCATGAGAGTCTCCGGGCGGACGGTTGGATCGGCTATTCGGTGGATCGCTCCGCCATGAACCGCGCCGCCGGAGACCCGGTCGGCGCGTTGCCCTCCTCGTCGGTGATCGGGTTCGTCAGGACGCCGATCCGTTCGATTTCGACTCGAACGAGATCGCCCGGCTCCAGGAATACCTGCGGCTCGCGGAAGACTCCGACGCCGTTGGGTGTGCCCGTGACGATGACGTCGCCGGGGTCCAGCGTGACCTCCCGGCTGATGATCGAGACGAGCTCGGCAACGCCGAACAGCAGGTCGGCCGTGTTGCCGTCCTGCATCTGGAAGGGGCCGCCGGCGTCCGGGCCCGCGGCCGCCGTGCGCCAGCTCCGGACGTGGAGGCCGCGACCGTCGCCCAGCTCGTCGGCTGTCACCAGCACGGGGCCGAGCGGTAGGAACGTGTCGGAGCCCTTGGCCCGAAGCCACTGACCGTCGCCCTTCTCGCCCGACCCGAGTGCCTTCGCCTGACCCTGCCAGTCGCGGGCGGTGACGTCGTTCGCGACCGTGTACCCGGCGACGTGGCTCAGGCCGTCGTCCGGCTTGACGCGGCTCGCGCGCCTCCCGATCACGACTGCCAGCTCGGCTTCCAGGTCCAGGGCATGAGTGCCGGCCGGGCGTCGAATCGGACCGCCGTCCGGGGTCACGGCGTTGGCGAACTTCGAGAAGAGGACGGGCCGGACCGGCCGCTGGAGCCCCTGCTCGCGGAGGTGGTCGAGGTAGTTGTAGCCGACCCCGATGACCTTGCCCGGCCGCGGGATCGGGGCCATCGTGCGGACTTCTGCGAGTGAGATGGCGGCGGCTTCGAGCAGGCCGGGCTTCGTGAGCGCGAGCGCTTCGCGAATCCTGGCGAAGTCGGGGTCGCGGGCGATTATCTCCGCCAGCTCCATGCGGCCGAAGTTGGCGTCGAACGACGGCGTGAGGTGTGCGAGCGCGCTGAGGGGCAAGAAGCTGCCGCTGTCCAGGGCCACGGCCACCCGATAGTCAGGTGTCCGATGATCCGGCGCCCCGGCCTCGCTGCCGGCCCTGGGCCGGATCGTCACCAGTCGCATGGCGGACCTCCCGCTCGGCCGTGACAACGCATCGGGTCCCCGGTGGCCGAGCACGCCTAGATTCTGCCACGGGTCCGATTCGGCGGCTGCGGCGGTACGCATCGCCGGCCGACCCGCGGCGGCGCGGCCGGCTTCACGATCGGCGGCCCGCCGGCCGACCCGCTAGCGCGGCGGATGGGCCGGCGACACCGGCGGCACCTGGCCGGCTGTTCGCATGGCCATCGACCCGGCCGCAGGCGACCCCGCCGGCGCTTCGCCGTTCTCGTCGACGACCGGGCTGGTCAGCGCGCCAATCCGCTCGACCTCGACGCGAACCAGATCGCCCGGCTCGAGGAAGATCTGCGGCTCGCGGAAGACGCCCACGCCGCTCGGCGTGCCCGTGACGATGACGTCGCCGGGGTTGAGCGTCACCTCCCGGCTGATGATCGAGATCAGCTCGGCGACCCCGAACAGCAGCTCCGACGTGTTGCCGTCCTGCATCAAGAAGGCATTGTCCGCGTCGGGCCCTGCCGCTGCCGTCCGCCAGCTCCGGACGCGCAGCCCGCGGCCGTCGCCGAGTTCATCGGCGGTGACGAGAACGGGGCCGAGCGGCAGGAACGTGTCCGAGCCCTTGGCCCGCAGCCACTGACCGTCGCCCTTCTCGCCGGGCCGGAGAGCCTTCGCCTGGCCCTGCCAGTCGCGCGCCGTGACGTCGTTCGCGACCGTGTATCCCGCGACGTGGCTCAGGCCATCCGCGGCCGCGACCCGGCTCGCCCGCCGCCCGATGACGACCGCCAGCCCCGCCTCGAGGTCGAGCGCGTGGGTGCCGGCCGGCTTGCGGATCGGATCGCCGTCTGCTGCCACCGCGCTGCCGAACATGGAGAAGAGCACCGGCCGCTCCGGCCGCTCGAGGCCCTGCTCACGGATGTGGTCCCGGTAGTTGTAGCCGACTCCGATGGCCTTGCCCGGTGCGGGAATCGGGGCCGCCAGCCGGACGGTCGCCGGGTCGATCGCCAGGCCCTCGAGGACTCCGGCTTCGGTCCTCGCGATCGCATCGCGGATGGCCCCGAACTCGGGATCGAGGGCGATCACGGTGGCCAGGTCCAGCCCCTCGATCTCCTCGGCGATGTTGCCCTGGCCTGCGGCGGCGAGGACGCCGAGGGGCAGCAGGCGGCCGCTCTCCAGCACCACCGCCACACGATCACCGCCCGGATCGGAGGCCGATACGTCCAGGGATCGGAAAGTCACGAATCTCATCTGCGAACCTCCCCACTGGCCGTTTCGCCAGGCTCGGTCGCCCAACCCATGGGCCGCTCCCATTCTCCCACGGGTCGCGCGGTACGGCCGCACCGCGATACGGCCGGCGCTCGTGGCGCCACCTGGGCGCGTGGGCTCGAGGCGACGGCTTGGGCCGGATCGAGCTCGGCTCACGAGACGGGCCGATCGCCGGAATCCTTAGGCCCTTCGCTACGCTCCCGAAAAGCGAACACCGAAACGAACCGAGGCACCATGGACTACCGCGAGTTCCGCATCCTCCATCCGCATGGAGACGAATGGGTGGAGATGCGCCGCCAGCACGATCCGGCACAGACCGATCCGGAACGCACGTGGGGCAAGGGGTCGGTCATCTACAAGTGCACCCGCTGCGACGAAGGAATCGTCGTCGTTCCTCCGACGGACCCTCAGCCCAGGCGCTAGTGTCCCGATTCGCCAATCGTTGACGGCTTGCGCACTGCTTTGGCCAGGATCTGGTCGGCGGTCTTGACCCAGTGGAAGGGCGTTGAGCCCTCGTTCCACTGAGCCGTGAAGGCGGC